>Ga0255776_10003517_pt1 | contig 16863 bp, 13 predicted proteins | sample 071ome_19_FD_179974 | JGI IMG/M metagenome (GOLD analysis project Ga0255776, IMG submission 179974) | Coastal salt marsh microbial communities from the Groves Creek Marsh, Skidaway Island, Georgia - 071413AT metaG (version 2) | ecosystem: Environmental > Aquatic > Marine > Intertidal zone >... | reverse complement strand
CTTTTTCGGCCAACTCAAGGTTGCTAATAGCGCCATTCGCCTGCATTTCACGCAATATTCGCCTATCCGTCCTGTCCAACTGATGCATAATCCCCCCTCATTCCCAGTTCAACACAATTTATGACCCCATATATAATATTTTATGGTGATAAATTGCAAATTAAATACAATTCCATGCAACATTTAGCACCACTCACCCCCAAAAGACGTCTAAAATGCACATCACTTGGCCAAATCAGTGAACGCCACAAGCCCATCACTCAAACGCCTGCCACAAGCAGGCGGGCCAAGTGTTCAAACACATCACCGTGTCATAGGTAAATGAGTATGTTTAACCATCAGAAATACCAACCCTTTCCCAAAGTGGCCAACCCTCAGCGTCAATGGCCCAACAACACCATCCCTAAAGCTCCAACATGGTGTGCGGTTGATCTACGCGATGGAAACCAAGCACTCATGGAACCGATGAACGTCAGCCAAAAGCAACAGATCTGGCAATTATTGGTGGATATGGGCTTTAAGCACATTGAGGTTGGATTCCCTAGCGCCTCACAAACAGACTTTGACTTTGTCCGCTGGTTAATTGAGGAAAACCAAATTCCAGACGACGTCACCATCCAGGTATTGGTACAAGCGCGTGACCATCTTATAGAGCGCACATATGAATCTTTAGTCGGTGCGAAGCAGGCGATTGTTCATGTTTACAATTCGACCTCACCCGTTCAACGGGAAAAAGTATTTAAATTAGACAAGCAAGGCATTATTGACATCGCCGTCCACGGCGCCAAAAAAGTGATGAGCGAATCAAAACGCTACCCCGACACGAAATGGACCTTTCAGTACAGCCCTGAAAGTTTTTCCAGTACAGAGGTCGACTTCGCCATTGAAGTCTGCAATGCCGTGATTGAGGTATGGCAGCCAACCATCAACAACAAGGCCATCATTAATTTACCCGCCACAGTAGAGTGCGCGGGACCCAATATCTTCGCAGATCAGGTAGAAGTATTTTGTCGCAACGTTGTTCAAAGAGACGCCATCATTATCAGCTTGCACACGCACAATGACCGGGGCTGCGCAGTTGCAGCTGCCGAGCTTGGCGTTATGGCCGGAGCTGACCGCGTCGAAGGCACACTAATGGGTAACGGCGAGCGTACAGGCAACATGGATATCATCACCATGGCCATGAACTTATATAGCCAAGGCGTAGATCCTCAATTAGATCTTTCCGACGCGTATCGAATCACGAAAACGGTTGAACAATGCACTCAAATTCCAACCCATGCTCGCCACCCTTGGGTAGGCGAATTGGTGTACACCGCTTTCAGTGGCTCTCACCAGGACGCCATCAAAAAATGCCTAGACGTACAAAAAGAAGATGAACACTGGGATGTTGCGTACTTACCAATTGACCCTCGTGACATTGGCCGCGACTACCAGAGTGTAATTCGCGTCAACAGCCAAAGCGGCAAAGGCGGTGTAGCCTATTTATTAGAAGCCAATTTTGGCATTGAGTTGCCACGCTGGATGCAAATTGAACTAAGCCAGGCCGTTCAACGATACACAGACCAACACCAGTGTGAAGTAAACGCCGATATCATCATGCAAATCTTTACAAATGAGTTTGAAGCCCGCCAAGAGGGCATGCAGCTCATTTCATTCGATACTCAATACCACCAAGGCATCGAACACTTTGAAGGAAACATCAAGCACCAAGACAAGATCCTTCATATCAAGGGTGAAGGCCACGGTGCACTAGAAGCATTTTGCTCCGGTTTAGCTAAATGCATGAACATCGAAATGGACATTCAACGCTACGATCAAACCACCTTGGGTAATCACAGCGAGTCAACCGCAATGACCATGGTACAAGTGACGATCAATGGCGAAAAGTATGTCGCTATCGCTCGCCACGAAGACACCGTAAAAGCATCACTCAATGCCTTACTCGTGGCCATTGATGCCCACCAAGCACACATAGCTCAAGCCGCCTAAGCCCACCGGTTGTCCCTAGAGCGGAAATCAAGCCCCTCCTTGGTTTCCGCTCACCCTTCCCCCCCCTCATCATCGTGGTAAAGCCAGATAACTCAACTAAAGTTACCTATAGGGCGAATAATAGGTACACCATCATGTGGAATGCACTTCCCATCCGGCACAAATTGGCCGTTGTCATTGGCGCTTCATTACTACTTAGCGTACTGCTGTCGACCATCATCAGTAATAACTCCATGCGAGACATGGTTCTGGGGCGGATTGAGATACAAGAAATCCCGAGCACCCTGAATGCGGTTGCCAATGCCATAGAAAAAGAGATTACTGAGCCCCTGTCTATTTCAAAAGCCATGGCTCAAAATCATTTCGCAAACAAATGGCTAAACGAAGGTGAGGACGTATCACAACTGGCCGATATCGCCACCTACCTAAAGTCCATGCGAGATGACAACAACGCCATTACTTCATTTATTGTGTCAGGTAACTCCCGTCAATATTACACGCCCGACGGCAGCACTCGTACCGTATCACCAGGGTCAGATGATTGGTTTTTCAACTTCATCAATAGCAATAAGACGTACAGCCTCGACATTGATCTCGATTCTAAACTCAAGAAGCTCGCCCTATTTATTAACTACCGCACCAAGGACGGGAAATCCATCACAGGTATCGGCATGAGCATTAACCAAGTCGTCGACCTAATTCGTGATTACCAGGTCGGAGAAAATGGCATGGTCTACATCGCCTCTCCAAATGGACAGATACAAATCCATCCAGATGAAAAAATCAGCACAGGCACCCTTCTTAACGACTATCTAAAAGAGCCTATCAGCGGGAGCCTCTTAGACACAAAGTCCATACAGGTAACCCAAGCCAATCAAAAAGGCGCCATAGTGGCCGCTAAATATTTGCCATCACTAAATTGGTTTGTCGTCGTTGAAATACCGCAGGGCGAGATTGTCGGTCCAATTAATGCGGCATCCATGAAAATGGTCATTTTAAATATAATCATCGCTGCTGCCCTGATCAGCCTAGGGCTATGGGTCGCCATGGGGGTCGCAAAGCCCGTAGCAAAAGCCGCGCAGATGCTTAACACCATTGCATCAGGCGATGCCGACCTCACCAAACAAATGCCCGTAATCACCCAAGACGAAGTGGGTACACTGGCAAAATCGTTCAACCACTTTGTTACTCAACTAAAAGTGCTCATACAAGCGGTTAGCAACAACGCCAGCAAAGTAAATGATGCCTCGAATGATTTATCAGAGGCCGCAAGCGCAACACAAAGAAATACTGACAACCAACAGCAAAGCGTGGACATGGTGGCAGCTGCAATCAACCAGATGGGAGCCACGGTTCAGGAAATTGCGAAAAATGCACACGACACAGCGGACGCAGCCAAACAAGCATCACTGGATACCCGCGAAGGACAGAATGTCGTCAACAGTACGGTATCTGGCATCAATAGCCTGTATGAAAAAATGCAAAGCGCCTCTTCCGTAATAGAGACATTAGCAACCGATGTGGGCGAAATTAGCACCATTTTAGAAGTAATAAGAGGCATTTCTGAACAAACCAACCTGCTCGCACTCAATGCAGCAATCGAGGCTGCCCGTGCGGGTGAACAAGGCCGAGGGTTCGCAGTGGTGGCAGATGAGGTAAGAACCCTTGCTCAACGCACACAGGAATCTACTGAAGAAATTAATAACATGATTCAAAAACTTCAAGGCGGCGCGAAAGATGCCGTTAGCGCCATGAGTTCTGGTATTGAAACCGCAAGTGATTCAGTCAACAGTGCCGACCAAGCAGGCCAAGCACTGGAAAAGATCACCCAAGCCATATCATCAATCAGCGACTTAAGTATTCAAGTCGCCACGGCAACCGAAGAGCAAAGCTCTGTTGTCGAGGAACTCAATACTCACATGCTGAACATTAAAGACATGTCAGATAACACAGCAGCTCAAACCAAAACCATAGCCGATAAATGCAGTGCGTTATCAGGCACATCTACAAAACTATCCGCCATGGTTGGTAACTTTAAGCTGTAACGCGTTCCAGTTTATTAAATTGTTTTAACTGAGTCCCTCGTGCAGACAAGCCGAGGGTCAACACCACGAACAAAGCCCCTATCATGTAAAGGCTTACTGGCACACTCCAAAGATCAGCCACCGCACCCGCAACCAAACCTGCCATGGCCGACACCACTTGACTAATAATGGTGTACATACTCATGACTTTTCCGCGCACTGAGTCAGGCGCGTTCAACTGAAGACCCGCCACAATAAAGCTAACAATCAAGCCGGCACTGGCGGTACCTAAAACCAACACCAAACAGCTTAACCAAAGTGTATGAATAGCCCCGAGAGTCGCTATCGAAAACCCGCAAAACAGCAGCATCACCAATATGGTTTTTCCGATGGATACTTTATTCTTAAGCTTCATCGCGAGTATGCCACCGATGATAAGCGACAGCGCAATCAAGCCTAAGTACCGCCCCTTTTCCAGCGGATCCAAAAACAGCATTTTCTCCGCAACCTGAGGCAAGATCACTTGCATCGGCCCCATCAGCAAGTAGCCGATAATGGCACTTAACAGCAACTGAACAACCAATGGCGTTTTACCGATTTGCGCAAAGCAATCTTTCCACTCTCGCAGAATATGATCGTGACTATGGCGCACATGCTTATTGGGAGCCGACAGCAACAACAGAGAGGAAATCACAAACATCCCGAAGGCAATCAACACACTGACGAACCAACCAACCCAATCGACCAAAACCATTAACAGCATGGGCGCTAAACCAAAACCGATCATGACTAACAAATTAAACACGATGGTTGCTTGCGAGAGCCGATCCCCTTGCACATAATTTCCTAATGCAGCTAACCTCGATGGCGCGACAAACGCCCAGCCAACGCCCACACAAAAACTACCAAACATGAGTAACGGCAACTTAAGCTCTGCAACCCAAATACTAGCCGACACACAGAGTGCACCTAGAATGAAGCCATTCTGAGCCAACAAGAGTGTTCGCTTAGCACTGTAGCGATCAATATAGGCCCCAGCGATCCATCCAAACACAACAGGCGGACCAAAACATAAACCATACGCCACCCCTGCCAATGTGGAGCTATCAAAGGTCTCCAAGCTATAAAGGATCGCGGTGTAATTCACCATATGGCCTGCCACAAATGCTAGAAAGCAAGACACATAAAAAATAATCAAAGGCACTCTAAGCTCTCTTCACGATTTGGAAAATTTTGCTCACCTACTGGGTGAGCAATACAGGCGTCAATTGAATCAAGCTCGGTTGAGCATCTTCGATATGCCAACTTGGGAAACTGGAATTGGTTGTAAATACCGTACCATCAGGCGCTATTTCAACATCGCGGGTAAACGTTACCCGTTTCGCCATGGGGTAGTGCTGCCAAGTTTTGGTTTCATAATAATACGCATAGAGTGCATCAGAGGTATTACCATTAACCCACACAATTTTCCGTGCCTTATCAATATTTAATGAATAAGGGGTTTCACTGCCTAACGGCTTCACTGGAATATCAAAAAACTCAAACGCTTCTTTCTCTGCATCAAAGCGCACCACCTGACTCTCGGGAAAGGCTGCAATCCAAATACCACCATCAGCATCTACGCGTAAACGACGGGGCCCGTGAAACGGGGTAGTATAAAGTTTAACGTCTAACGTTTCCGGGTCGATTTTACCAATGCTATCGGCATGCAATCGTGCAAACCAAACAGTACCATCTGGCGCAATATCCAAACCGTATGGCAAAGGCACACCGGTGCTATCACGATCTACAGGCGCCCAGTTTGCCACAGGCAAACCCCAACTCATCAGTTTTAACAGCACCCCCATCATGGTCACTGTCACACTTTCACGAAAACTGCGATTGGGCAGATCGATCAAAGTAAATGATTTCTTCTCGCGGTCAAACATACCCACTTGATTTGACAAGGCTAGCGTAAACCAGACGCGATTTTCATTATCGACACGAAGCGTATGCGGGTAATAACCAGCATCCATATGGTGGTTTGTCCATTCTTTCGTTTCAGGGTTAAATTCAATAATGCGCTGCTGATAAGACGCGGTTATAAAAATATGGCCATCTTTTGGGCTTTCAGCAAAGCTATGAATCCCCGCAAAGGTTTCATGCTTTGGAAACTCTTTTAAACGCGCACCAAGAAGACCTCCGTGTTGATCCCAGCTTTCTTTTGGTAGCTTATAAACCTTATACTCGCCTGTCTTCGGGTTAATTTCATACATACGGTCTTGCAGATTATCACCAACATAAACCAGGCCATTAGAGTGATAAAGCAAGTCGTGCATTTGAGAGAAGCTATCGCCAATTGGCCACTCCTTAATTTTTGCCTGACTTAAATAGGCATCCCAGGGTGTACCTTCAGGAATAAGTTCAGGCTGTGCATTTAGTTGGCCGTATTTCTCATGCAACAAAAGAGGTAACTCCTCTTGTGCATCATCAGCCAAGCGCGCCCCGTAATTCACCATTCGATAAATGGTATCCTCCCACTCCTGCTCACTGCGATCACGGCGTAAATATTGACTGCCCTGCTGATGACAAAATCCACACTGCATGATGTAGTGCTTTTTCAAGTCTGTTTCGATGTCAAGCGCACTTAACCAGGTATTCGCAGGTCGAGCCGCTGCGAGAGCCTTAGGGTCCGTTTCCATCTTTATTGTTAACGTCGGCAATGCAGCCAACGTAGACTCAACTGTCACATCCTGATAACCCGGTTTTCGCACACGCACACGCATGAGTTGATCGGATGCCACACCCAAATCAACCGCACCCGACTCATCAGTAAAACCAGAAGCCGTACCGTTTGAGCGATTCAAAATCCCTTCTGGCGGATAACCATTATCACTGCGATCCAGCGTATAACCAGACACTGGCGTCACTGACACCATGGCCTGCGCAACCGGTGCGCCAGCTTCATTAGTGGTTTTGATAGCGGTGCCATGAGAAAAAGTAGAGCTAGAAATGATCGCTCCCAATAACGCAATGCGCTTCATAAACAAATTCATTTCACATACTCCTTATCACTTGAAGCTAAAAACGCTTCAAAGGTTTGTTCTGTATTGTATTTAGGCTGGTGCTTAAATGTATTTTTGATTTTGCTATTCGATAACACAGGTCGATATTGAATAAACTTAACCTGCTCTGGACCGTATTGAGATAGGCCAAGGGGTTTCAATACTGCCAGAACGGCCTTAATCAACCAGCTCGGTATTGGCAAAAAGGGCTTGTTTAAACGAGAAGCGATCTGTTTTAAACCCAGGGTTCCATCCCCTGCCACATTAAACACACCTTCCACGTCGGTTAAGGCTGCTTCAACAATGTATTGAACTAAATCATCCACCCAAATCATTACAAATGGGGATTGGGTACCGGCGATACCAGAAATGATGTTTTTCTCAAACATATTAGTAATGGGGTTTTCAAAATTGGGCCCCAATACCGTGCCAGGTCTTAACACCACTTGTTTTAGTTGTGGAAAGTCGGTCCGATAGCTTTCAAGCAGTTCCTCCACCTGCCTCTTATGACTACTATAAAAATAGTCTTCATTACCCCGCACTGGCGTGGTTTCCGAAATCCACTCGGGATTATCAACCCAATAACCGTATGCAGCCCCACTGGACGTCACCACAAGCTTTTCAACACCCAGTTCCACACTGGTTCGTGCCAGCTTCTCTGTTGCCTTAACATCAATATCATGGGCTTCTTCGCGAGACATGCTTGCAGGCAACTTCACAATCGAAGCCAAATGAATAATGACTTGCGGTTTGACACTTTCTAGCCACGTAAAAAAACCATCATCTCGCACATCAAATATGCCATGACGACTGGCATTTTCCGGCAAGTCTCTTAACTCCGTCGTGTACAATTCCACGTCTTCGTGTTGCAACAGTATTTTCACCAACCGTCCGCCGATATCGCCACCAGCGCCCGTTATTAGTACACGTTTTTTCATGCTTCACTTCCTTTCCAGCGTCGCGCTATCACCGCGAACAAACCACCAGAAACAATATGCCAGGTCCCCCAAAACGCACTGATCAGCGCCATGCCATACTCTCCACCAAACTGAGTAAAGACAATCGCGATCGCCAGCGATGAGTTCTGCATTCCCACTTCCAAAGTCACTGCCTTTTTATCTGCAACAGGCAAGTGTCCAACCGATGAAGCGCCAAAACCGATGGACAATGCCAAGCCATTATGCAGCAGCACGACCATCATCAAAGTCCAGAAGTGAGCAAAGAAATGATCACTGTGTTTTGCGATGGCAATGATAATAAATAGAAAGAGCGCCACAACACTTAGGTATTTCAATTTGTGATGCAGCCACTTTGAAAGCTCTGGGGTCCACTTTTGCAAAAGAAACCCGAGAGCCAATGGTGCCGCGAGCACAACCAAAAGACTCTTCAATATATCAACACCACTCACATCTACGGCCTTAAGCAAAGTCAAAGCCTCGTCATTGAAACTGGCCCAAAACATAAAGTTGATCGGTAATAGACCAATCGCCAAAACACTCGACAGCGCTGTAATGGAGATGCTTAGTGCCGTATTACCACCTGACAGATGCGTAATAAAATTGGAAAGAGCACCACCAGGACAAGCAGCGACCAACAGCATGCCAAGTTCAATACCTGCAGGAAGATCCAGTATTAGCGTCAACAACAATGTAAATACCGGCAATAATAGAAACTGAGCGGTTAGCCCAATGAGAGGAGCCTTTGGCGCCTTAAATACCCGAAAGAAGTCTTTAGGATGAATGTCTAGTGCCAGCCCGAGTACCATCATGGCTAAAGTGCCATTCAGGACCCATTGCTGGCCCATGTCGTATTGAATCTCGCCCATGAGACTCCCCTGTCGATGATTTCCACTAACTATAAAAGGTCAATCATCCCAGAGTCGCGACCCTAAGCGCCCAGTGTGTGGCGCGTAGAGTCAAAATTCAGCACTCAAAGATAATCGATAGCGCCGCGGGGTTGTCCCCGTCCAGCGTTTGAATGCACGTTGAAATGCACTTTGTTCAGAAAAACCAAGCCGCTCACTCACGTACAAAACTGAGTTTTGGGTCTGCTTTAAATACGTCAATGCCAACTCTTTTCGAATGCTATCCAATACATCTGAATAGCTGGTGCTGTATTCTTGCAGCTTACGTTGAGTACTTCGCACACTGAGATTTAGGTAATCCGACACTTCCTCAATATCAGGCACATGGTCTGGCAAAGTCTTTAAAATGTAATCTTTGATCACCTCAAGAGGTGACGAAAACGTTTGCTGGGTCAGTAGATTTTTAGCGTGCTCAAGCAACACATGGTGCAGCTCCGCATCTGAACGCCTTAAGGGGGCTCCCAACATCGCCTTATCAATAAATAAGCCATTAAAGTCTTGGGAAAACGTCACAGGGCAACCGAAGTAGGATTCATATTGAGAGCGTTGACTTAAGGATTTATGGGTAAAAAAAACCTGATCGGGAGAAAAGTCGCCATTATTGGTTAATCGTCTAGCGAGGCTCACAAGGCCAGTCAATATTTGCTCGGGCATATGATGGCTACAGCTATAAGCGGGAACCCACTGTAAAATCAACTGACCATCTTTTTCAATTTGTATGGGTGAACCCATATTGCCCGACAAGGATTGAAACCGGTATTGAACCGCCATGGCCCCCATAAGATTGGGCGCAGTGATCGCTAAATACCCTAAAACCCCCCATCGATCAGCTTCAAAATGTTGGCCAAATTCAAATCCCACCGTAGTGGATTCAAGCGCCTCTTCCAAATACTGGTACACCGCCTCATAGCGGGCAACATCCACCAGCAAACGACCATCATTTAGCTGAGCCTCGGATACACTCGCAACCGAGATCAAATCGTTGCGATTCAAGCCTCGACGTTCGCCATAGTTCACGAGAGACCTAAGAACGGGTGCTGCAATTTTGGGAGAGAATGGAATATTCATACCCGCATTAAAGCAAAATGGCGTACATAGTCAATTTAGAGGTCATTTTGCACATTAAAACAAATGAATGTCATCAGAAACTTGGCGGCTTTCTAGCACGCCATTTTCAATTAGGTCCTGGTACAGGCAAACTCGATTTCTACCGGATTGCTTTGCAAAGTACAGCGCACGATCCGCTCCATCTAACATGGCAGCAGGCGTCGTCGCCACATCCACTTGACTCACACCAATCGAAACGGTCACTTGCCCAACTAACGGAAATGTATGTGACTCTACCAATTGCCGAAATCGCTCAAAAACACTTTCAGCCCCGTTACGATCAACCCCCATGGCGAACACCACGAATTCTTCACCTCCAAAACGAAACAGCAAATCCCCCTCTCGAAATGTTTGCTTGATTAACTGAGAAAACTGCAACAAAACTTCATCACCGTAAACATGACCATGGTTGTCATTGACCCGCTTAAAATGATCAATATCCATAATCGCCAGCCAGTTTTGTTTCGCACCAGAGTGTGGACTCGACCGTTGCTCGTAGCCCTCGTGATATTCCGACAAAGGCGTCATCATTAATTGTTTTAGGCGACCATCAAAGGTCTTTCTATTCAACAACCCAGTTAACGTATCACGCTCCCCCTCTTCCAACACCCCCATGAAATTACCGAAAATATGAGCGAACCCCTTAATCAACTTCACACTGGCGCGACTCGGGCTAAACCCATATAGACAAAGCAAATAGGCAATTTTTCCGTTAATCAGAATAGGAAATACGCCCCGTTCGTTGTCTTCTTCAACAACCATTTGAGCGTTAAGCAGTGTAATCAGCATGCTTGGTGAAGGTTCAATCAGGCACTCCCCATGTACCGTATCCACCGTTTTTACAAAACGATCAATATCATGGCGAGGAAAGCCGACAACCAAAGCGAGGTTTTCTTGATCATGCCTTGGGCGCAATAAACACAGCGCATCGACTTCAACAAATTCAGACAGACTATTAAGAAAGCACTCTTCAAGCTCCGCTAAATCTCGACATTCGGTAACGGCGGCAACGGAATCTAGAATTCGGCTTTCACTTGATAGTTTAACCATAGCGGCTCTCTTTTACCCTCCATGGCAAACCAATGGATTTTTCACGAAACTTTAAAACTACTGACTTGTTTATCTAAAGCGTTCGCCTGTTGATTTAATCCTGATACAGCCTGCCCAATTGAATTTGCATGGGCTTTAGCTGTACCGCTTAAGTCTTTCACCCCTTCCAAGTTCTGGTTAATCTCATCGATCACCGAGGTTTGCTCTTCAATAGCCGATGCGATCTGAATAATACGATCTGAAATACTGACCAAGGTGGAAGACACATCTTTAATGCCCGTTTGGGACTTCTGAGCATGTTCCACCGTTTGCCCAGCCTTTTTCTGACCTTCATTCATGGATTCCACAGCGCGATCAACACCGGCCCGTAATTTATCGATCATGTCGTTGATATCACCGGTAGAGGTCTGGGTTTTACTCGCCAAGGTTCGTACCTCGTCAGCCACAACAGCAAACCCCCGTCCTTGTTCGCCAGCCCGAGCCGCTTCAATGGCAGCGTTCAACGCCAATAAGTTGGTTTGCTCTGCAATACCCTTGATCACGTCTAGCACCGAAGCAATGTTATTGGTTTCTTCTGACAACTCAGAAATAACTTGTGCAGAGCGATCGACACTGGCCGCCAAATCTTCTATTTCGGCCATGGCCTTTGAGAATTCGCGGTACACAGTTTGAGCAACATCGTCTGCCGACTTCGCTTCTGAAGCGACTTGCTGCGTATTTGAGCTAACCTCCTGAATTGCAGCTCCCATCTCATGATTTGCCGTAGACACCATGTCCATAGACGAGGCATAGCGCTCACTGACAGTTTGACCATCTTGAGCCCCTTCCTTTAGGTGCTGGCTCGCCCCGTGCACCTCGTTAGCCACCGCCTGAATACTTTGTATTAAGCCACGCATACCGGAAAGAAAACGATTAAAGCTATGGGCTAACTTTCCGATTTCGTCATTCCCCATTCTGGGCATTTTCTTGGTTAAATCCCCTTTACCCGACGCCAATTCATTTAGCACTTGCGTCAGCTCATTGAGAGGCCCTACGATCAATCTAGGAAAGTACCAAGCCACCGCAACCGTCAGCAAAACAGCGATAAGCACGAGCACCGATACTTCCGTCAACGACTCCTGCTTGATACCTTGAGCGTTTACCTGCAGATCTGCAGCCTCTTTCGCTAATTGCTCTCCTAGTTTATCTAGGGTGTCTCGCATCGCTTCGAACTCTTTATCCAGTGCACCAAGGCTTAACGCGGTACTGGCCTGCTGATCCATTACTCCAGATACCGCATCACTCACCAAACGCTTTGATTTGGGAGTCCATTGACCAAACTGCTTTAAAAAGTCACTGGCAACATTTTTACTGGCTTGCGACACATCCATATCACCAATACTGCTCACTCTTTTTTTAACTTGATCAATATTTTCTGAATGCATTTTGACCATGTCATCACTCACCATCCCCATCGCAATCGTGCGCTCTGCAATTTGAGCCTGATAAAGATCTCTATCCGCGTTCAGCACACGGTCAATACTGGGAATGTACTGCTCATTGATGTGAGCATAATGGTTTGAGAGGGATTGCATGGTACTGATTTGCACAGCTGACAAAACAATCAGCAAAACGCCCACTGCACCAATTGGTAACATTAGCTTTTTTGAAAGACTAAGATCAGACCACTTCATCGTAACTACCCTCACAAACCTGTAATAAGAATAGGTCACAACCATGAATATGCTGATTTTTAACGCATATGACTGAGCATTTAGTATTACTTAGCTCATTTTGTAACAAGCCAATTATCCGATTATGAAATCCAGTGCTAGCGTTAATTAGTACAGAAAGAGAGTTTTGCAAATGAAATGACAGAATCTTCACTCGTTCACTACCAAAGTGCAGATCAATGGGAACACTGCTTACACGTTTTTTCTAGCGATCAAGCGGGTGATTCCGTGCCCGTCATCCTACTATTCCCTGCCATGGGGGTGAAATCCCCATACTACTTCCCTTTAGCCCAACACTTTAACCGTCAAGGCATTCATTTCATCTGTACCGACCTTCGCGGCCATGGACCTATGCACCCAGCCGCCTCTAGGACCAATAACTTTGGTTATCATGAATTAGTGCATCAAGACTGGCCAAGTGCTGTCGAAAAGGTGCGAGAACTCTACCCTAAGAACCCTGTATTCCTCATGGGCCACAGCCTAGGTGCACAGTTGTCAGCGTGTTATAGCGCTTGCTACCCCAACCAAGTGGACGGCCTAATTTGGGTTGCCGCCGGTAACGTCTTTTATAAAGCGTATAGAAAGAAATGGCGCGTACTGCTTGGCACACATCTACTCTGGCTTACCAGTGCGGTGATGGGATCTTTACCAGGAAAGCAATTAGGCTTCGGTGGCAAAGAAGCATGCCATATCTTGCGCGACTGGGCTTTTAACGCACGTACAGGGCGCTATCGATTAAAACAGTCAGACAAGCAACAAATCATTGATGGTAAAATGAGTCAGGTTAAAACCCCGATTTTTGCCATGAGCTTCGACGGCGACCGATATTCGCCACATTGCTCAATGCAAAGCTTATTGGATAAATTCCCCATCGCCCCTAAACACCACGTAAAGATCTCAGCTTTAGAACTAGGGGTTGAAAAACTAGGCCATTTCAATTGGGTAAAAAATGGCGATAAACTGGTGCCTAAAATTGCCGACTGGGCCCATGCCATTGCCAAACACCATTCAGCTGCTTGATCCACTCACACTCGCTCTAATCGCTTTAGTCACCTTCGCTACCAGCGCATTTGCTGCGATTCTTGGCCAAGGTGGCGGCCTTATGTTAATGGGTGTGCTTTCAACAACCATTCCAACCGCCATACTGGTCCCATTTCACGGCACCGTTCAGGCAGCAAGTAATGGCAGCCGCGCCTTTTTCGCATTTCATGCAGTAAACTGGCCGCTGATAATCCCTCTGATCATCACCACCGTGCTGGGCGCATTATTGGTAATGCCATACCTACAATCTATTAATTGGCAATGGATGAAGCCTGCCATCGGCATTTACATTCTATGGAGCGTTTGGGGACCAAAGCTTCCCTTTACATTGCCAGGTTCCCTAATTGGCTTGGCGCAAGGGGCATTAGGTGTCCTATTCGGTGCCACAGGCCCGTTGGGAAATGCTTATTTACTCAAGCAAGGCCTATCACCCGCGCAACTCATCTCCAGTAATGCCGTGATCATGTTCGTCAGTCATATCTCAAAACTCATCGTATTCATCATGGCTGGAAGCCTATTTTTTCAATATTGGTGCGACTTGGCCTGGCTCGCTACAGCGGCCATCTTAGGTTCTTTCGTAGGCGGACGATTTAGAAGTCGACTGTCAAACGAGCTATTCTTTGTCTTGTTCAAAGCGCTTCTGACGCTACTAGCAGTAAATATGGTGATCTCAATATGGATTTAGGCGCGAACCATTAGCCCGTTCTATTTCATATTTTTGTCACATCGGTTTGGCACCCTGCTGGCATGATCTACACACCAGCATTGCACCTCAAGGTTAAACCTTCTGTTGCCCACTTCGCCCCCAACCATGAAATTAACACTTGGCAACTGCCCCCTATTAGCCGTAATCTAGGTGACACCAAAGATAACGGTATAAAAATGAACATTACTGAACTCGTTACCCAATTCAATGCACTGGTGCACGCCTGCGATTCATTCTGTCGGGTGCTCCGACAGCAGCAGCCTAGCTGCTGGGTTCCGCTGACAGAGCAAGAAAAAGCACTTGGGATGACACCTATTGATAAAGCCTGCTCGCTCATACAAGACTTTTGGTATCAGGACGGTCAAGATGGTCGAGAAACCCGAAGTGGGTTTGGCATAGTCGCGCTCAACGAAACTCAGATCCAACAAGCCGAAACCATTAATAAGCTTAAAGAAGAATTTAAACTGTCCATCACTCAGCTTCAAAAAGAACATAAAGAGGCATGGCGTGATTTGAGAGGTCAGCTTGGGCGCTCTTTAAATGATGAATTCCCTAATATACGCGAGCAACTGAAGTACAGTGGCATGAGTCGCCTGCACATCAAACAAACCTGGCGCACGCTACCTGTGATCAATCGCACACCGAATAGAATTGGCTTCAACTGGTATCAATCAGGTCGCAGTATTCAAAAAATCACAGTACAACAAGCGCAAGAATCCTTACTCAAGCTAGACACCACAAGTGACCATATTCAGACTCAGCTACACGCCCTCGCCCAGTTGAAGCGTCTTGAGCCACTGGCTAAAGTGCAAATGCTTGCTCCCATAATGCGTGCTAATCTTTTTTATGAAGATGGACAGTCACCGTTGCGACAAGCCATGAATGTATCGCTTCCCGTTTTTATAAAAGAGGCAGAGGATGGAGCACTCCCTCCTCACAATGACCCCGATCTTACGGCTCCGAGCACTCGACAGCGAAAAATCAGAAGCGATCGCAAGATCGAAGATGAACCTTTCCTGCCAAGTATTCGGGTACACAGGTACTTTTCAAATCAGTGACAACCTATGAAAATTTTTGGACACAGGGGCGCAAAAGGCGTCTCCATGGAAAACAGCCTTCAGGGCTTTCAATTGGCGGCCAGCCAAGGGATCGACCGATTTGAACTGGATGTACGCTTAAGCTCAGACAACCAGCTTGTCGTCGTGCACGACGACAAACTCAAACGCCTAGCTAACAGCCCTCTGCAAGTGAGTAAAAGCAGTGCTTCCGTGCTATCTGGTACCTTTCTAAGGGGCACCCAACAGGGTATCCCAACGCTAGAAGCGGTCGTGGCCGCGTGCCCTTCCGTCGTCCACTGGCAATTTGAAATTAAAACCAATAAAACCAACCTCAACTTTGTCGCCCCCATGCTCGATTTAATTGACCGCCACCAACTGCAAGATAAGGTCACCATCACGAGCAAACATGTGGGAATCCTTCGTGCATTTAAAGATGCTAGGCCTGAAATACCTCGCGGATACGTACAAGAGTGGCCACTGCCACACGGGACCCACGTGGCTAAACGATTAAAATGCAGCATGCTTGCTCTCAATAAAAGCTTGGCTAGTAAACGTTATATCAGAAAGGCCCAAAAGCGCGGGTTGCATGTGAGTATTTGGACCGTGAACGACGCCGACGATATGGCTCGCTTTTTACGCTTTGGAGCAGACAGCATCATAAGTGATTATCCTCAGGCCGCACGCGAGGTACTTTCCCCCCTACAACCAGCGGACAATGAAGTGGCCCCCAAAGAAGCGGTATAACCGCTTCCACGCTTTTTGAAGATACCCATTTACAACTATCTCCCCTATAAACCAATTACAATAATGCTGTAGCTTTTTATTTAGAAAAAATTACACTTTTAGAATATCCAATCGACGTGACCAAGGAACATGAATACTTTATTTATCACCGGTGCAGGGGTCAGCGCGGAAAGCGGCATACCAACATTTAGAGGCAAGGACGGTTTTTGGACCATAGGCAGTCGTAATTACACCCCAATGGAAATGGCCACACGTGCCATGTATCAACAACGCCCAGAAGAATTTCTTGCTTGGTATTACCATAGATTTGCCACGTATCGCCACCACGGCCCCAATGATGTACACCACTGGCTTGCCGATAAAAATCTCATCACTCAGAACATAGATGGCCTAGATGGAAAGGCGGGTAACCAAGACTACATTGCCATTCATGGAAGACTGGATCAAATGACCTTGTTTCATGAGCAAGGGGAACTGGTAGAGATCGTAAGCACGCCCTGGGAAGACGTAAAAGAAGACCA
>Ga0255776_10003514_pt1 | contig 16868 bp, 10 predicted proteins | sample 071ome_19_FD_179974 | JGI IMG/M metagenome (GOLD analysis project Ga0255776, IMG submission 179974) | Coastal salt marsh microbial communities from the Groves Creek Marsh, Skidaway Island, Georgia - 071413AT metaG (version 2) | ecosystem: Environmental > Aquatic > Marine > Intertidal zone >... | reverse complement strand
CGAACTGAACGGCCGTGGACGGCGAAGGGAACGTCTCGGTACGGCTGAGAACGCGTTCGTCGTCGTTCCGTTGACGCGGAGTCGTCGTCGTCGTCGTCGTCGTCGTCGTCGTCGTCGTCGTCGTCGGTTACGCGTCGTGAGGAGGCATTCGGGGCGCGAGAGCCGTCGACGGGCGGCACGGGGGGGGGCGGTGCTGAGTAGGCGTGTTGCTCGTCGGCCTACACATCACTGTTTAGTCATACGTACGAAAGAAAAAAGGGGCTGCACATTGGGTGGTTACTTTCAACTTCATTGGATTCGCTGGGCTGACTTGGCTCGGGTTGGCTTTTTGGGGAACATGACTGAGGAAGGAGAGTCTCGGAAGGATGAGGGAGATGGAAAGAAACGAAGGGACGATCGAGGGGCAAAACAGAGCGAGGGGACTGGAGAGGTGCCCAAGGTGAACGTGCCTTTCGGGTTTTCGCCGTACCAGGGGGTTGGGTCGAACAACATGGTGGGACCGTACGGAGGGTACGGGGTGCCGATGATGGCTGGGCCGCCGGGACTGATGATGCCGGATCCGATGGCTTCGCTCTGGGCGCAAGCGGCTCTGTTGTCGAGAGGACATAGTCCGATGCCTCCGATGCCGTCCGTGACGGGGGCGAGCGGGAGTAAAGAGATAGAGGTAAAGGCGGAGGAATTGGACTCGAAGAAGATGAAGCGCATGAAGTCGAACAGAGAGAGCGCCCGGCGCAGTCGGCTCAGGAAGAGAGCTGAGACGGAAGACCTAGGGGAGAAGAACGATCAGCTCACTGAAGAAAATAAACAACTAATGAAAGAGTTAGGAGAAATGAGAAAAGAAGTTGAAATTCTCCGCCAGAAACTGAAAAAACTCGAGGAGATAGTACAGAAATGAAGAGGTGGTCATTTCACCCCCCCTAAAAGTCTGCGGCTGACATAGCTCACATAGACCCGATAGATACCTTCCCCCCTGGTCGCATATTCCACCTAACCTCACAACTGTACACGATGACTGTCTCCTTTGTCAATACTATTCTTTATGTATACACGAAACGAATGTCTGACTCGAGCGCGCCGGTGGGCTGGTAAAAACACTCTTCGTCATGAAGCACTACATAGCAAAATCAGCTAACGAGATCCGTGCTAACGCATCATCTACTTTTCTATTGGCCTTCTTGCGACTCCGGTTCGAGTCGAATCAAATCATCGATGCGAAGGATGGTGATTGCCGCCTCTGTGGCAAACTGAATACTTTTGATCTTGCTGAGAGCTGGTTCTAAAATGCCGCTGGAGAGATTATCGCGAAGCTCACCCTTGACTAAATCCAAGCCCATACCAGCGAGACTCTCCTTACCCTCCTGGCTCTGCGCTTGGTGGTGAACCGCTCTTAACTTGGCGACGAGTTCAGTCGAATCCTTCGCGGCGTTGACGGCGAGAACCTTGGGAATGACCAAGAGAGCATTTGCAAACTCAGCGATAGCGAGCTGTTCACGGCTACCAAGCGTAGTTGCCATGTTCTCCAAATAGATGCTCAGCGCAGCCTCAACGGAACCACCTCCGGCGACAACCTTACCGCTTTCCAGCGTGCGCTTCACAATGCACAAGGCATCGTGAACCGAGCGATCAATCTCATCCAACATGTAATCGTTAGCTCCTCGGAGCAAAACGGTGCACGACTGTGAGTTTGCGCAATCCTTGATGACAACCATGTCATCATCCGCCACGCGTTGCTCGACGACCTCTCCGGCCGTACCAAGCATAGACGCATCGAAAGTTTCGCCACCATCCATGTCAGACAAGGATAACATCACCTGAGCGCCCGTAGCCTTGGCGATGCGTCTCATATCATCGCGGTTGACTCGGCGGCAGGCAATCGCACCCGCCTCCACAAAATACTTCAAAGCCATGTCATCGATGCCCTTCGAGCACAGTACGACGTTCGCACCTGCAGCCAAAATCATCTGAATACGTTTTGCCGTAATTTCAAACTCTTGGTCACGAATCTTTTCGAGCTCCTTGGGGTCATTCACAAGCACTTGGACGCCCATCAACATCTTTGTCTTTTGCAAGTTAAAGTCAATGCAAGCAATCTTTGCGTTCTTCACTAACTTTGGCATCCCTTCCGCCGCCCGACCCAAGTTGAGAGCGTAGCCGTGGATCACGGATGACTCCTTGAGGCTCTTACCGTGCGCTTTTAAAATGTTGATCGCCTTGATCGGATACTTGATGTCGCCCATGTCATTGTACGTCTTGATGCTCATGCATGCGTCAACAACTAAGGCGGCAAAGAAATCCTCCTCCGCGCCTATGATCTTCGAGCTCATGCTCGTCTTCGCACACTGCAAAAGAGCATCTTTACCGAGAGATTCAACATGCGATGCCAACTTTCTCTCAATGTACTTCACGCTCTCGCGCATAGCCAACCTAAAGCCTGCGATGATATTTGTCGGATGGATTTTGTTCCTCACCAACTCGTTCGCGCGCTTAAGCAGCTCCGCGGCGAGGATAACGACAGATGTCGTACCATCACCGACCTCTTGGTCTTGAAGCTCGGCGAGTTCAACCAAAATCTTCGCCGCCGGGTGTTCCACCTCGAGCAACTTGAGAATCGTCGCCCCGTCATTCGTAATGGTGACATCTCCGATATCATCGACGAGCATCTGCGGTAGAACGCGGTAGTACATCACACAATTACATTCAGTCACCGTCCCATCGCGCGATCACTCTGACCGAGTCCGAAGAAAAACCGAATCGAATCGCGTCGTGCGAAACCTACGAGAGTCAACGCACCTTGTCCAGACCCACCGGCCCCAGAGAGGTCTTCACGATGTTCGCCACCGCTTGCACAGCCGTCGCTACGACACGTCATAAAACAAAACAAGGAAGCTCGGCGTCAGTCACTCATTCCGCATTCCGTCTCACCCTTTCCATCTTCATCACCCATCGGTCGTCATCAACCGCGCGGTCAAACGCGAGCGTGAACAGCAGAGATCCTTCAAAGTAATCTCACGCGTCGCCCGACGTCCATCGTTTTCCATCGTTTTCCATCGCTCCACGCACCGTTCGTCTGTCGAACATCCTGTCCGCTCTCGCGTTCGCCGAAGAAGACGTCCGACTGTCTTCGCATCTTCGTCGTCCGTCGGTCACGCTCTGACGACGACCGACTACCAAAGACCCGGGTTGACCTCGAAGTGTCGTCGCGTTGAACCTCGCGTGAAGATTATTCGATGAAAATAATCGATCGATCATCGGTGTGTATCGATAAAAATCACGTATCGATCGTTTTCGGTACGAAAAATACTTTCCTCGATTCAGTTTTGTCTCTATTCGATTGAGTAAGCGACGAGCCCGGCTTCGCAAAAATCGAAAGGGTGAAATTATCGATTATGTCATGGGATTGAAAGTAAAAATCGTCCGAGTGAGTTTGATCACCTTATGATGAATAAATAGAACGTTCGCCCTCTCAGTTTCGCCACTCGTGCACTTGACGACGAACACGGACGACGGACGAAATCCAACGCAACCAAAAGGTTCGACGGACGAAATGACGACGTCGGAGGATGGAAGAGGAGTCGCGTCGACCGCGGCGCGGTGCGCGTGGGCGTGCGCGTGCGTGGTGGCGACTGGATTGGTCGTCGCGAGGGCGACTGGACAAAGGGTGGGAGGTACCGGTTGGGCGGCGGCGTGGGAGAGATTGACGACAACGACGGCGGGACGGGGCGGTAAATCGTCGCGGAGGGACGGTAGGAAGACACGGGAAGATACCGGGGTGTTAGAAAGGGGATCGGGGACGATGGTTGGGGAAGGTGGCGTGGATGAGCGAAGGTATGTCGTATACGCGTCACTCACCGGAACGGCGAAGAGGTTCGCGACAAGGCTCAGAGACGCGTTGAACGCGAGCGAAGCCGCGTCTTCTTCCGCTTTCTCCTCGGGTTCGTTCGAACTCGTCAGTGCGAGCGATGTCGAGGATCCGGAGAAGATGTTTACGCCGCCTGATGGTGGACGAGTCGTCGCGCTTTTCGTCGTAAGTACGCACGAGGGAGGAATGGTGCCAGACGCGAGCGCTTGGTTCGCGCGATGGGCGAGAGAGGCGGCGTATGACGAAAGGACGGGCTGGATGTATCTTAAAAACGTGCGATTTGCGGTGTTTGGTTGTGGTAACAAGGAGTACGGCGACAATTTCAATCGAGCGGGACGCGAGCTTGACGCGCAGCTCGCTCGGATGGGTGCCGAACGCATATCGAGGCGGTGCGACGGCGATGAGGCGGGCGGACGAATGGAGACACAGTTTGAGGAATGGAGCGGTAAAGTTGAACGCCGTCTTTACAAGTCTACCGTGGTGGATGTGGATTTGAAAACGACTGATGGATTGAGCGAGGCACCAGTGGAGGAAGAGTGCGAGTATGCGAGCGCAGGCGAGGACGACGCATCGGCAGCTCTCGACGGAACTGGGAGCGAGGATGGTCAAGACATGGAGGATATGGGAGAGAGCGAAAATGGTGAAAAACGTGAAATGGTTACCGACGCGCTTCGAGGTGCACTCACTAAGCAAGGGTACAAAATTTTGGGGTCTCATTCAGGAGTGAAGCTTTGCAGATGGACAAAGGCGATGCTTCGAGGTCGTGGTGGTTGTTATAAGCACACGTTCTACGGGATTGAGAGTCACAGATGCATGGAGACCACTCCATCGTTGGCGTGTGCCAACAAATGCACTTTCTGTTGGAGACATCACACGAACCCTGTTGGGAAATCATGGAGATGGCAGATGGACGATCCGCTCGAACTCGTCGAGGCGGCGGTGTCAGAGCATCGTAAAATGGTCAAGCAGATGAAGGGTGTACCTGGAGTCTTACCTGAAAAGCTCGTCGAAGGTATGAATCCAAGGCACTGTGCTCTTTCTCTCGTCGGAGAGCCCATCATGTACCCAGAAATCGGCACCTTTGTCAACGAGCTCCACTCTCGAAAGATGAGCACCTTTCTGGTGACGAATGCCCAGTTTCCGGAAGCCATTTCAAACTTGCCCCCCATCACGCAACTGTACGTCTCAGTGGACGCAGCGACCCCTGAGACGCTCAAAGCGGTCGATCGTCCACTCTTTTCAGATTACTGGGATAGATTCATAGATTCTCTCACGGCGTTGAAGGATAAGCAACAGCGAACAGTCTACAGATTGACTCTCGTCTCTGGCTGGAACATGGAGGAGGTTGCCGCATACGCCAAGCTGATTGATCTCGGTAAACCGGATTTCATCGAAATCAAGGGGGTCACGTACTGTGGCAGTAGTGATGCGTCTTCTTTAACCATGAAGAACGTTCCTTATCACAAGGATGTGTGCGAGTTTGGCGAAGCCATTGTCAACCTACGAAGGGGAGAGAACGGTGAAGAAGAATACGGGCTCGCGTGCGAGCACGCGCACTCGTGCTGCATTCTCCTCGCCCGAACCGAGAGATACAAGATTGATGATGAATGGTACACGTGGATCAACTACGACAAGTTTCAAGATCTTGTCGCGAGTGGTGAAAAATTCACCGCGTTGGACTACATGGAACGGACGCCTAGCTGGGCGACTTACGGATCTGACGAGGGTGGGTTTGATCCAGAACAAGTACGACACAGAAAAGTTCGGAATCATCCAGGAAAGGTGTCAGAACCAAATACAGTACAGTAGATTCTATTTTAACACAACTTCTAGTGCTATCAAGTTTTAGCCGGCTCGACAGCTTCCTCATACGCACGAACGTTTGTATTCAAAATCTCTATGAGTAAATCCACGCTGGGCAACACCGCTTTGAGAATGGCCAAAGTCGGCTTGACGACAAACTTGATAAACCCAAGTTGATTATTTTGTGTAGTTCCCGGTTTTGCCAGCTTTCTGTCCAAAAACGAATCGACTTTCATCATGAGATCGCGAGTTCGGTCTCCTTGAATGTAGAATTCGTCGGTGATCATCGTGGCCCATGGAAACGCCAATTCATAAGGTCTCGCTGGATTACTGATGTCCGCACAATGCACAATGAATGCCAACGGAATCCACACACTATTCCACTCCTTGATCGGACGGGGATCACCGAGCTCATTGACTTCCATCTCGACTTCCTTTATCATCTTTTGCAACAATTCGCCGTGGAATTCCATGTCTGTGTGAAGTATGATTTTTCGCAACCAAAAGGTAATCTTACTTTGTTCTTCAGGGGCGAAGGCTTTGAGAACCTTGTGCTTTTCAAGCAATTCATACGTTGTAAACAAATGTCCGTTTTCATTTACGCTCGAATTGTTCCATCTCTCTGCGGCTTCTGATTTGGAATCGACTAAAAACGAATTGTTAAATCCTGGGTGGCCGACGTCGTGTACGACGGTTGACAACAGCAAGGTGAAAACGTGCACTGGTTCCAACTGTTCTATCAAGCCCGAATCGATGAAATAAGCCATCGCCTGCGTCACATCCGTAGCGTGTACGTTATTGTGGTACGCGACTTGGTTGTACAAACTCTCAATTTCCTTTAAGAAAACCGAGACGCGAGTTTCCTTGAGGGGAAGCGAGTCAAAGAGCCGAAAGTGTTCAAAGAGTTGCATCGCCAACGTCCTCAATGGATAGCCGTTTACCTTTGGGTCTTTCGCAAACTTGAAGACGTCAAACGATGACCAACTCACAATGCGGTCGTCTCTCCTCAAGTCGATCGATACGCGTGCCGAGTTGAACTGTTCTGAAGAATCTCCAGAGAGTTGCCCAGAAAGGTCGCCAGAGCTCTCCTCGCGAGGGAAAGAGTTAGGTCGCATACTGAGCGAGAGCTCTGCCATGTTCTGAGCCAAAAGCGTCGAAGAGAGGGACTCTTTATTAGAGTAAAACTGACCGACGAACCCTCGAGCGACGGGATCCAACAAACTGACCGCGTCTTTGCTCGCCTCGCTCCCGTGAAATTGTAATATCAACGCATTGGCGAGGTTCAAAGCATTCTCAACGGAACTAATACAAACTTCGTGATTCGTCTGCACCCCGGACTTTTTCTTGGCCAGCTCCATCTCTAACAAACGTCTCAACGTCCGAAAAGTCGTTCTGTAGATGGTAAGCTCGTCCATCAATATCGAAGACGACCCGGCGTCCTCGTCGTAATCGTCGAGCAACTCTTCAACCGCCCCGAGAACCAGCGCCCTTTTAGAATCCGACATCGCGAATCCATGCAACTCCATCGTTTTCGCTCGAAGACTTTTGCGCACGTGCTGCGTGTGATGGCTCAATCCCCGCGGCGTTGTCTCTTTCGAGTCCATTCGCTCTGGAAACTCTTCAACCACCCTTTGGAGTTGCCCACTCGCCCCCTCTTCCCCGGCGTCGTCGTCATCAATCTCGACGCGGCGCTTCGTCGTCGTCTCCCTCGTCGACCCATCCTTCATCTTTTTAGATTTATTCCGTTTCATCGATCCAAAAAACCCCATGGTACTCTTCAATCCAACCGAAACGAAATCGTCGCCAGTCGGCTCCCCTTCCTTCTTCGCCTCCGGCGGTCCCTCCCGTCGTCCGCGCGCGTACGGATACACACACGAATACACACACACGAATACGCACACACACCGCCTTCGTTCGTTCGGTCGAGATATCGACGCACCCGACGACCGACGTACGTACCCACGTCGCGGTGCGCGCGCGCGCGTCGTTGTTGAGTGCCGACCGAAATTCAACCTTCGGTAGGTCCGTCGGTTCGGTTCGGTTCTTCATCGTCGTCCTCGTTCAACCGAAACCGAAACCGAAACCGAAACCGAAACGATCGATATTTTCACCCGATCCAAAAAGAACGAAACCAAGCGAGGGCACGCACCATCGCACGGGGGGAAATCCACTCGTACACTCCACGAATAAAATCCAAATCCACCCGAATCCACCCTGGGTGCGTGTGTGTGTGTGTGTGTGTGTGTGAATCGACGACTCGTGAATCGTGAATCGTGTGAATCGTGACTCGAAACCGACGACGACGATACGGCGCGGGAGAGCGAGCGAGCGAGCAACCGAACCGAATCCATCGGTGCAGTCATCAGTCGGTCGAATCGGTCTAGGCGCGCGCGCGGTGCGACACTTTGACGCACGTGTACGGGGAAGAAACCGACCCGCGTTTGAGACGACGACGACGACGCACGCACGCGCAACGGGATGTCGAGCTTTACCATGACGGCTGCGGCGCCGACGATCGCCGCTCGGACGACTGCCGGGAGACGAGTGGATAAACCCGCGGGCGCGCGAAGCGCGGTTGGCGGTGCGCGAGGACGGGCGGCGACGCGATTCGTCGCGGCGCGCGCAGCCGCGGCGCGAGGGATTGAGGATGAAGTGAAGATTGATCAGGCGCCGACGACGCTTCTGAGAGACGGCGCGGGTGAGGAAGGGGATGATTCCGCGATGCGCTCGAGGTTTGAGAAGATGATTCGCGCGGCGCAAGACGAGATTTGCAACGCCATCTCCGAGCTTGACGGTAAGAAGTTCCATGAGGACGCGTGGACGAGACCGGGTGGTGGTGGAGGTATCTCCCGGGTGTTGCAAGACGGTAATGTTTTTGAAAAGGCGGGCGTCAACGTTTCCGTCGTGTACGGCCAAATGCCGCCAGAGGCGTACCGCGCCGCCACCGGCGAAGAAGGCTCGGGCACTGAAATGATTCCGTTCTTTGCCGCCGGTATCTCGAGCGTTATGCACCCGCACAATCCTATGGCCCCGACTGTGCACTTCAACTACCGTTACTTTGAAACGGATGCGCCGAAGGGTGCCGCCGGCGCCCCGCGCGCGTGGTGGTTTGGCGGCGGTACGGATTTGACTCCGTCCTACATCTTTGATGAAGATGTCACGCACTTCCACCAAACTTTGAAGGATATCTGCGACAAGCACGACGCTGAGTTCTACCCGAAGTTCAAGCAATGGGCCGATGATTATTTCCTCATCAAGCACCGCGGTGAACGCCGCGGTGTTGGGGGTGTCTTCTTTGACGACATGAACGACCGCAGCAAGGACGAGCTCCTCGCCTTTGCCACCGACATGGCTGCCGGTGTCGTCCCGGCGTACGTCCCGCTCGTCGCCAAACACAAGGATGACGAATTCACCCCGGAACAACGCGCCTGGCAACAAATGCGCCGTGGGCGCTACGTCGAGTTCAACCTTGTCTACGACCGCGGTACCACCTTTGGCTTGAAGACGGGTGGCCGCATCGAGTCTATTCTCATGTCCTTGCCGCGCTACTGCGAGTTCCAATACGACCACAACCCGGCTCCAGGTTCTCGCGAAGAAGATGCCTTGGATGCCTTCAAGAACCCGCGAACCTGGTGCGCGTAAACAGGGAAGCCTAATCTTTTTCTTGCTTCCACGCGCGCTCTGCCTTCGGGCGTTTTTGTTCGCTCGATGATACCCGACGGTGAAGTCTTTGACATTTTTACCCGCCCGCCTCTCGCTCTGCGCGCTTCACCCTCAGCGTGGGCCAACAAGATTTTTCATACCTATCTGAAGTTTCTCCAATTCAATCGTCGTCGTCCCTCCCGTTCATTCGTTCGTTTGTTCATTCATCCAACCTCTTGATAAATCCACCGAGTGCAGCCTCTTCCCAATTCCATCTCTGGAAGGTGGAGGAGTTGACTCGATGGGACCCCTCGACGAAAAGCTTGATTCACGAACCGCCAAAACGTCTCGAAAAAAAATGAAATGGACACGAACCAGCCTAGGTTGATTTGGCGCGCCTGCGTTCCCTCGAACGGCATTCCGCGCCCACGCGTCGTCTGAATCCTTCCCGCGCCCGCGCGAACGGATCGAAAACGCGAAAGGAGTGTCTATTTGTGTTTGTGTGTGTTTGTGTGTCGGTCAACGCGCAGTCCAACGACGTGGTCGCTGCGCGAGGGTGACTTGGATCGTGAGACCGTTCAAAGGAATTCGTTTGAAACACGAACTGAGCGAACACCATGACGAACAGTGATTCCATCGTGGTGACTCCGGGAACGGAGTTGCCTTTTGCGTGTGCGTCTTCTTTTTTTCTTTTCCTGCTTTTTTTGTTTTGAAACTGCGCGCGCGAACGTCGTGGGGGTGGTTGGATTGTTGAGTTCTTCTACTATAGCTGGATCGATCGATGACCGAATTTTGAGCCGGGCGAACGAGCGAAGTAAGACTGACGAGGCGTGTGTGTCTTTCGCGTCGCAGTTGAACTCAGAAAGCAAATTTCCTCCGAGCTGACGCTCAAGAACCCGACCAAGGAGAGGCAAGCTTTCAAGGTGAAGACGACGTCTCCGAAGAAGTATTGCGTCAAGCCGAACACAGGCATCGTTGAGCCAGGTTCTAGCGTCAAGGTGACGGTTGTCATGCAAGCACACCGCGAAATGCCGGCTGATTTCGCCGCGTGCAAGGATAAATTCTTGATCCAAGCGACGGCGAGTGGTGAAGCAACGGATATGGCTGAGTTGTTTTCCAGACCAGACCAAAAGATCAATGAGACGCGACTCCGCGTGAAGTATGTGACGGGCAACAAGCCGGCCACCGTGCCTGAGGAGTTGCCGCCGCCGCCGCCGAACGAGACGGATTCGGAACAGCGGGCTCGCTTGCAGCGCGAAGTGGCGCTGTTACAAAACCGCAACAAAGTGTTGGCCAATGACTTGAACATGGTCATGAAGAAAACGGGCAAGAACATTGTCAAGGGATTCACATTGCTCCACATTCTCCTCACCGCGATCCTGGCCTACGTTCTCGGTCGATATTTGTAATTTGACACCTCTTTAGCCTGTTAATAACCACTTCGTCACCGTGCGCGATTTGGGTGCGAGGAGCGTAAACGAGACGGCCGAGCGTTTTCATTTGATTTGGGGTGCTCAATGCAAAGATAACATTACAAAACTTTTTTGTTGCGTGCGGTTCAATACATAAATTACAGTCCAAGCTGGACGCGTGATTCGCCTTGGGAGATGCCCGGAACATCGTCATCCTCATCCTCATCTTCCTCACTTCCTCTAGTACCCCCGAAAGTTTCTGGAACAGAGGTGTCTATCAAACCAGTTTCATCGCGCATGCGCTGCATGAAGTACTTGAAAGACTCGAATTGGTATGGTGAAAAGAGCTCGGCGTTGAATCTCAAAAAGGTGAAACACGCCATCGGAGGGAGCATGGTACCTTCGCGCCACATTTTTTCGTCGTTGCCCTCACCGGCACAGTTTCTGATGATCCTGTCGTACGCAGCCTGGTCGAATCGACAGAGGGCGTTTTCGCCGGCGAATGGAACGCTGTATCGTGCGCACGCCGATCTAATCTGCCTGAGTAAACCTTCCGGCCCGCAGTGACAGTACCACGGATGGTCGCTGTCAGCCATCTCGACACACGTGAAGTTTAAGCGCGCATCGTGCTTCTTGCATATTTTCACTATTGGTGCGTAACCGTCGCGCTCGGGGACAATCTCTCCCGCTCGCGTGTTGAAGTACCCGGCGGTGAGCTCGGCGGCATGAGACCTAACGTTGTACCACCAATGAACTCCCGCACATTTGATTGCCAAGGTGACTCCAGTTCGATCAAAAACACGCTTGGCCATCTCGAGCATACGGTCTCCGTGCTGCACCAGCTCACCCGAGTACCACGACAGGAAAAATAACCCATAGTCTGTGTCCCAACTGCCGCCGTCGTAACGGAAAAAGCCCGTCTCAAAGGGGAGGTTACAGTAGCCTCCCGTGTCGTGAGGACCCGACCCACCCCACTCAATGTGGCCCGCCTCCGAGGCAGCGCGAGCCAGGGATACCAACGCACGCTGATCGTAGCACTGAAACTCACCGATACCAGGGAAACGCCACTGAGACGCCTTTTGGGCAAATTTATTCTCTGGGTACGCTGGATACCGCAACTCTCCGCAAGGTCCGCACCCCACGGCGATCTCAGTCACGGTCGTTCCGAGGTAAGACTTGAAAGTCTTCCTAAAGCTAATCATGAAGTCCTTGTACGTGTTCATCGGCGTTCGACCAGCCAGCGTGGACGCGTTGTCTGCCCAAAGCGATATGCACTCTGGATTGCGGTAACCGTATTGGTCGGTGAAGAAGAGGTCTGGATCCTTGTCGCCCGCTTCGAGGACCCATTCCGGAAGTGGAATCTCCAAAACGTCCCCGACGTTGGCTCCACACGCATGAAAAGACATGACCGCCTGCACCTTGAGACCCATCTCCCGTATCATACCGATGACAGTCTTGTACGCCTCCCAGTCGTACTTCTTCGGTCCGGCTCTCTCCACGATTCCCCACCACACGTCAATCATGACACCCTCGATACCAACGTCTTTGAGCGCCCGCAAACCGTTTTCCAACGTCTCTGGATCATTGACCTCCCCGTCATTCGTCACCACATTGAGAGGAAGCATGACGTACACGGGCACGGGTTTGCGCGCGTACTCTCGCTCAAAGCGTCCGTTTCCGTCGGCGCCCGAATCCGCGCGCGTCCTCGTTGCCCGTTGTCTCGCCGCCGCCGAAGTCTTCTCATCTCGTCGACCCATCTCCCGACACACCGCGATTCCCCGTCGTCTTATCCCACCATTTCTCGACGCCTGCGTCTTACTTCTCCTTGTGTGGTGGCAATTCCCTCGCGCCGAAGCGGACGACGCGTTCATAGCCGACGAGAGACAATTCCTCGTTGGCACGACGGGCGACGCGTTTCCCTCGTCCTCCGCGCGGCGGGTCACACCCGGAATCCACCGTCGTTCACACAAACCCTTCAAACACCACCACCGAGGCGCGCTCCCACGCCCACGGCCCGCAGAGAAAACGAATTGATGAAACGGACGCTGACTCCCCCGCCAAGTCTCTGCGCTGGCTAAGAGAGACGAACGAGTGAGCGGGTGCGTTCGATTCCAAACGAACGAACGAACGGGCGGGGCCACGAACACGAACGTCACGGATCGTCGCGGCTGGATGGATGGATGGATCGATCGACGGTCAACACTCGACGGTCAACACCGCGTCCCGTCGCTTCGTCGCTTCCTCCGTCGTCCACTGCGGACGGATGGACGGATGACGTCCACCGCGTCCCGCGCTCTTCCCCCAAAAAGATGAAATCTAGCGAGTGAAGAGTTAAAGTATGAGTATTAACACTCCTAGTGTGTGTGAGCGAGCGGTGAGATGGCCCCCCAAAAAAGCACGACGCGCGAAGAGAGAGAAAGAGAAGGGTGCGCGCGCGTAACGGCACGGCACTCGGCACTCGGCCCGCGCGTCGTGCGGCGACGGGGGACGAACGAAGCGATAGGTAAATGGTGGACCCGGGAACGGTGACGGTGATAGCGCTGTGCGCGTACGCTGGTTTAAAAGTGTCCGTCGTCGGGTACGCCGTGTACGCCTACGGGTGCAACCGAGCGACGCGAAAGAATTGCGAACGCGGGGGCGGGGCTGACGAGGACGACGGTGAGGAGGACGAACGGGAGGAGGTTGGACGCGAGCTCCCTGGGAAGATTGGGTCGGGTAAGGCGAAGGAGGCGTAAACGAGGCGCGGATGGAGGCGTAAAAGGGTTGGTCGAGAGAGAATTCGGACGCAGTCTCTCTCTCTCTCAAGGTTTGGACGAGTCCAGACGTGGTTCGCGGGAGGGAGAGGCGCCAGTGAGGTGAATCGGAACAAACCGAAGGGGACGACGGAACTCGTCGGTGCGTCGAGTAAGATGGATAATGTGTGTACAAGTTACGAGTTGTAACATCTAATGAATGGTATCTATGTATTTTCGTATGGTGCGATGCGCGTTGATCGCGCCGTCTAAGAGTCTTCGATTCCTACTTCTAAAATGTCGGACACCATGCGTTTGCGAAAGTATTCCATGTGCTTTTGGGAAAATGCGAGCTCAGCGTCGGAAGAGAGGTAGTCTGCATACTTGATCATGAAGACTCCGCAATCGCATCCGTTTTTTTGGAGGGGAATGTTCTTCGGGTAGTCTTCAATCCACTCGTCTGGGTCCCAGGTTTCGTCGAGCTTATTCTTCGCCTCGTCGATGATCCAGCTCTTGAGGTGCTTCACAGCCACCTCGGATTCTCCGAGGAGTGAGTCATAGTAACTGATACGTTTATTCTTGACGTCAATTTCAGCCAGCACCCAGTGCACAGATTGATGTATCGGGACGTAAATTCGATCGCACTTTAAGACGTCATACTTGAGCCTCTTCTTCAGCGTCCAGCGTCGAACGTTGGAGTATTCATAACGACCGCCGTCCTGATAAAGTTTGTTGATGAAGAATGTGCTAAAAAAGTGGAATCTTGGCTGTGTTTCACCCTCTAGTCTCGCTTCAGAAGTGCGACGCGAAAGAAGTCCGATGGCAAAGTTGGCCACTTCATCGTTGAGCCACGCTCCCGTTCTCAGAGTGGCAATGTCTTTGCCCGTCACCTCGAGCGCTCCTTGACCCAAGAAAGAGCCCGCGGCTAGAATTTCTCGTGACGGCGCGTCGAAAGCCTCTTGCACGGCTTCAAGCTGCGCTTTCGTCAATGGTTTGAGGAACTTGCGAGCGGCGACTTCACGTTCACGCTTCGCCTTGAGCTCTTGTGCTTCCACGCTCAAACGTTCGAGTTGCTCTTCTAAACTGCTAGAAGTCGACGCCGCTAACGTCTCACTGAGTTTTGCTCTTCTCAACTTCAAAACTTCTTGCATATTGCGAATCGTCGCCGCGTGCTTCTCGGACAGTGACGGTTCGCGGCGCTCCTCTCCCTCGCGCGGGAGAGCACGTCTCTTCTCAAGCGCGGATCGCTGCGTTCGACCCGCTAAGGAATCATTTTCGTACGTCATAATCAGCGCTTTGTATCTTGAAAGAGAATCGGCGTCGTCCCATCGTTTCATGCTCACATACTTCTTGAGCGCTTCTCCAAAAATATTGACGCGTTCGAAACTCTTGAAAGTTGGCAAACTGCCGCTTGTCTCTGGAGCTCTCCGTCCATTTTTCTCTTCTAGCGTGCCTATGCGGTCCTGAAACGAGCTATTCGTACCCCCCATGTAGTCAGATCGGCCTCTGAATACTTCCGCACCGTTTCTATGGAATGAATCAACAGCAGTGCTAAACGTAGCAGAAGTTCGTCTCCACGTGTTTTCAAAATCCCTCCTAGCTTCTCTCCCAAACGCAGTCGTTCCAGACAAGGCTTTGTCCCTACCCACACCGATCACCACGTCACCGTTGAGCCGATCGAGTAAACCTTGCCTCCTCGGTGGGGTTGCGTACGGGTGAGCGCGCGTGTACGCAAGACGCTCGCTCCAAGGACTCGACCTCTGAACGGGAGCTCTCGCGAGCGCACCGCCCGGCGTGAGGACGGGAGTGGAGAAATCAACCTCGTGAACCGCGCCAGACGCACGTCCGTAAGCGCTCTCAACCTCTCTGAGTCTAGAAGGTCCCGCCGGCGTCGAACCTGGCCCAAGATGTGCGAGCAGAGGCTCGATGCGCCCTTCGCCCGTGCCGAGGCGAGGGTGACCTAGTATGTCGTCGCAAACGCTCTTGGATGGAGTGTCCCGCAAAGCGTAGGTTGACATCAGTGCGCGCGCGTTCACACACCAGCGGCTCGCTGGTGCTTCAGCGACTATCGTGTGTCTACGAGTGCGGCACGTGGACATCCGCGCGTTCAAAAGGTTCAAACGTTGTTGGCGTGGATGAGTCTTACTTACGCTTTAAGTTTCATACTTGAATTAAAAGGCAATCGCAAATATGGTATATGCACACGAAGTCATCATAGTTTATAGGTCATAGATAATCACACTGGATAATCAAAGCTTAAGTCTGTCGCGGATAACTTCAGCGATGGAGTCTTCACCCGGGCCAATATCCTTGAAAGCGTCCAAAACTTCAACAATTGTGTCTTGTCTACGCTTCCACTTGGGACTTCCCTTCTTGACGCCAGTGCTACTGAAGGTACGGAGAACATCAACAGCGACAGACGGCGCCAAACCAGTCAAAAGGAGGGCGGCGAGGTTGACATCAGGCTCAGGCTTTTCATCGTCCTTCTCGACGCCTGGACGGGCACCGAAGCCAAGGCTTGATCGTCGAAGAATACTCACTTGCTCTTCGATTTCCAAGCCTGCATAAATAATTTTAGCAACCTTCGCGTTACGTTTGGCGACAACACGAAGGATTTCGACTCCATTGTACACAACACTTCGCAAGTAGTACGGGAGGACAAACTCTGTGACACCAACCATTCTACCCGGTTCAGACATGTTGACCAGGCCGATGGCGGCTTCGTTGTCTCTAAGTCTCTCAACCATGATGTCTATGAGGGTTGCCGCACGCGTGGTTTCAAGACCCATGAGAGCTTCAGCAGCACGAGTATCCTTAGCTCTCCAGAGTGCGGCTAGCGCAGCGGCAGCGGCTTCAAGGTTGGAGGCACCTTGAAGGATAATGGTCGCAGCAATAGGATCATCATCTTGGGAAACTTCCGAAACGAACGCATCAGTTTCGCCCGCTTCGAGTCGCTCTTGCAACTTCAAGGTGCGTTCATCCAGGGAACCACCCATTCGCTTCGCCTCCGCGTCCGCCTTGGCTTTGGCTTCCGCGTCCGCCTTGGCTTTGGCCTCCGCCTCCGCCTTGGCTTTGGCCTCCGCGTCCGCCTTGGCTTTGGCTTCCGCCTCCGCCTTGGCTTTGGCTTCCGCGTCCGCCTTGGCTTTGGCCTCCGCGTCCGCCTTGGCTTTGGCCTCCGCGTCCGCCTTGGCTTTGGCCTCCGCCTCCGCCTTGGCTTTGGCCTCCGCCTCCGCCTTGGCTTTGGCTTCCGCCTCCGCCTTGGCTTTGGCCTCCGCCTTGGCTTTGGCTTCCGCCTCCGCCTTGGCTTTGGCCTCCGCCTCCGCCTTGGCTTTGGCTTCCGCGTCCGCCTTGGCTTTGGCTTCCGCCTCCGCCTTGGCTTTGGCTTCCGCCTTGGCAGCCTCAGCTTCCTTCTTGGCCTTG
>Ga0255776_10003500_pt1 | contig 16906 bp, 10 predicted proteins | sample 071ome_19_FD_179974 | JGI IMG/M metagenome (GOLD analysis project Ga0255776, IMG submission 179974) | Coastal salt marsh microbial communities from the Groves Creek Marsh, Skidaway Island, Georgia - 071413AT metaG (version 2) | ecosystem: Environmental > Aquatic > Marine > Intertidal zone >... | reverse complement strand
GAATGGGCGTCCGATCCGTTTGCGGACGTGTTAGCCGACGCCACTTTATCGGTCGTTCTGCAATTAAACAGAGAACCGGAAACCCTCAAAGCGTACGAGCGCGATCACGCGATTGCGATGAAAGAAAACGACACGGAAGCCGTTGAATTGCTGCGATTCAAAATGGCCGTGGCTATGCTCGAGGCTCAATTCGGCAAGGCGCAAAAAGTCGACGAGAAGGCGCGCGTTTTAGAGATGAACATAGACGCGAAGAGCGTGACGATTTTACACGCGACGAGGACGGTCACGTGCGACGAGGATGAATCCACCCGGTCGCGAGTCGAGTTGGCATTAGGTAGAATTGACGAGGCGATTGCGGATTGTTCGTACGCGACGCGCGTACGGAGCGCGACAACCACTGGCGGGGGAGGCGCGACTGCAGTTTGAAGCCTTTCGTGATAGAAAAAAATGTTTGTTGTAAAAGTACTTACGTAAATTTTAAACTAAGCTACGGCGTAGATTTGAAAAAGTCCCTTAGGAGTTGAACCACCCCCAGAACCCTTTTTGACTGGCCTCTTTCGCGCGAATCTCTTTCTCTCTTTCCTTTTCTGCTTCGAGCCGAATCTTTCGATCTTGCTCGGCGATTTCGTTCTTCCGATACCCGTTCAGCTCGTGTCCTTTCTTCCTCAACGCCTTCATTTTTATTTGCGTTTGCTTAAAATCCTCCTCCAAATCGTCCGCGATTTCCATCTGCTCTTCGATTTCTTTGTATATTGTGCCACTCGTCGCTTTCAGTTTCGAAGACAAACGCGACAACGCGTGCAACGTTTGATCTTGACTTTTAATCTGTTGCGTTTGCAATCGCAAGAGTTGCTCCGGCTTCATGCCTTCCATCATCTCATCCGCGCTAAGTTTTTTCACTCGACTATTATCACTATTGCTACTACTCATGAACAGAGAATTTCTCTCGTCCTCTGCTTCCATCTGTGCGACGAATAGTCGCTTCTTCTCCGTAAAATCGAGCAATACTTTCTGTCGATCGGCAAAGTCTCGCGCCGAGTTTGCTCTGCGAAACGTTCGAGCGCACGCGAACGCGAAGAGAAAGAGAAAAGATACGCACAAGGATAACGTCAGTGCGGTAAAAAAGATAAAAACGCATAGTAATGCGCATTCAAACGATGGCAAACGCGAGAAGACAGAGAAGAGGAAGAATCAAAAGAATCAAAAGAAACGTCGTCCGACCGCACTCACCCCATCGTCAAGCAATTCTCCAACTTCTCCAAAGCGTCTTTAAAGCGTTCCAACTCTCTCGCGAAGATATTTTTGCTTCTGATTTTTTCCTCCACGGACGCCGCCGCGCCGCCGCTACCGCTCCTCGAAGTCGTCGAGCAGCAACACTCTTCGAACGCCTCCGAGGCTTTTTGACAGCTCGCGAGCGCGTCTCGCGTCGCCAGGTGATGGTGTTGCCATCGACCGATGACTTGATTTTTCGAAGAACTGTTTTCGGTGTTGTTCCCGGACGGTTTTGTCGTCGCGCCAAAACCGTACGCGGACATTGAGAGAGAGAGAGAGAGAGAAAAGACGCTTTTGTGCGCGTGTTGTGCGTGTGCGTGTTCGCGCGATATCGTGTCCGCGCTTCGGAAGCTTTCTTTTCTCGTGTGCAATTTATGCCGCGCTTTCCCGGGAAAAGCTGCACTTTTTGTTGAGATACTACACAAAAAGGCGCGATAAAAATGACAACGACTGCGACGCAAACGAGCTCCGCGCCTGCTTTTCGACCGCGACAACGACGACGCTCGGAAGAAAGAACCACCAGAATTGCTCGTCAGTTTTGTTGTAGTTGTTGTTCTTCATCTTCTTCTTCTTCTTCCGACGAAGAAACCGGTGACGACGACGACGAGAAGAAGAAGAGAAAATGGAACGAAGACAGAGCGTCGAGGAGAACGGTGTTGTCGTCGTCGATGGCGCTGTGCGCGTCGTCTTTTGCTGCGGCGGTGAGTGTTGACGAAGCGCGGGCTTTTTCGCTGGGAGGAAGCGATGGCGCGTTCGATAGACTCGGGTCGAACGCGTTTTCTTCTTCGTCTTCTTCTTCTTCTTCTTCGTTGGAGAGTAAGATTGCCAACCCGAAACTGTTCAAGAAGCAAGTGATCAACAAGAGCAGACCTGGGGCGACGAAGTATCCACTTTTTTTACTCGGCGAGTGGGAAGAGGAGGTTTCTTTCGCTGGATACGAGTTCCCGTCGGACGAATACATCGACCGGAAAACGTTGGAGCGAGCGGCGACGTGTCCGGGATTTCAAAAGCTGAGCGTGGCGTACTTACCGGACGTCGGGAAGACGCCGGCGCCGAAATATCGGGCGAGATTTGTGCACGAGAAGCCCGGGGAGAACGTGGACGATGCGAGCGGAGAGATTGTGGAAGATAGGGCGTTTAATTTGAGGAACATCTTCAACGCGTACTTGGAAGACGAGACGGCGGTGGAAAGCGTGGATTACGATTTTAGCAAGAACCCGAACAGAGCGACGGTAACTTTGAGAAGAGGCGCGGCGAACAACGCCGAGCGGGTTGAATTGTTTACGAACGCGAGAGAATCAGAGACGAGCAGCATCGACGGATGTTCTTTCTTGTGCGCGGAAACGTTGCGACAGGTTAGCTTAGGATATTCGGTAGATTTCAACACCGCGAGAGTGGTAAACTACGATTACGAACACGTCTGGCGATACCAACCGATGAAAGACGACAAAATCACCCCTTTCGACGTCACCAAAGGCGACTCTTTAGAAGACATTCGCCGGTGTAACTTCGTCAAAGCGCAATTATACACCATCGGATACCTCCAATCGGACGACGCGATGCGCGCGACGGCGCGAGTCAATCAAGCCGGTACCGCTCCTATCCCGAGCTTATTCGACGCGGGTACCGCGGCGTACGCTCCAGCGGTGGTGTACTCGCACGACGTGTTCATGGAACGCGTCGGGTGCGTGCCTTGATAGTATATTGCATGTAGCGTTTTAAATGTTAGTTACTACTCGCGTTCTGCTTAAAAAGGCAACTTTCTCTACTTGCTCGGCATTCTTCATAAAAAAACTCGGTCCAATTCTCTCTCTTTCTCTCTCTCTCCGAATGTCCTTCTTTTCGCCAAACTCTACCGGCGGCAACGCCGACGATCGGCAACAACAACAGAGAAAAGAAAAAGAAGAAGAAGAACCCGATAACGCGTTGTTATCGTCGCCGTCGTCCTCGTTGCGACAGAGGAAAAAGAAACATAATCTTCGCGTGAAGTTCAATTCCGACGAAGCGAATTCTGACGACGACGACGACGACGACGCGCGCGGAGACGTTCATCCATCGACGAGAAGTGAGGAAAACGATCGCAACATCAATAACACTAATAACAACGATAAAGATGCGTTCGTGTTACTCTTGAGCGTTTCAATCACCGCGCTCGTCGCTGCGTGTTATTTTTTGGAAAAGTACGCATATCTACTGAGACCGTTAGTGTTCGCGTGCGGGATAGCGCTGTGTTTGCAACCGATTGTTGATTTTTGCGCGGATAAAGCGTACCAGGCGAAGATACTGAGGAAGTGGCGATTGAAGAGGCGCGTCGTTGTTCCGCAGAGCAGCGAAAGTTTAATCGAAGAGGGAGAGGAGGACGAAGAGGACGAAGAGGACGACGCGCGTCCGAGACGAAGAAGATCTGCGGAGGAAGAGGAACATTTAGAGTACGAACGCGAACGAAGCCGGGCTGGGTGCGTTTTGGTCGTCCCGAGACCGATTGCTATTTTCATAGCCATATTTTTTGTCGTCGTATTTTTGTGCACGTTTCTTTTCGCGTTGTATTTAGGGCAGATGTGGATTGTTTCGCATTTACACGACAACGATTGGGACGAGCGATTTAAAGATAGGATTCAAATCGTCGCGAATTTTTTGGACGACTGCGCGAAGAAGATTTTCAAGGAAGATCACGTCGCAGTGGATGCATGGCAGACGATGGTGGACGAAGTCGAGTCGTGGTTGAAAAACGAGGACTTTTGGACTCAGGTTGGGACGACTGTGTTTAGATATTTCGGCGATGTTTGTTTGTGCGGCGTGTATTCGATGTTTTTGTTGGTGCCTGAAAGACAACCGTTGAGGTTTAAAAAACCGGTCGTGAAACGAACGGTCGTGGCAGTGCGTAAGTTTATGAACATAATGATCGTTTTAGCACTCTTTAGAGCCGCTTTGGTGAGTTGCGTCTTGTACTTTTGCGGAGTACCTTTGATTTTAGCGGCTTCGTTGGCCATCGCCTCGTTTTGGTTGTACTTTATTCCAACCGTCGGTTCGTTGATTTCATTCGCACTGCCGGTTCCAATCGCGTTGTTGTTACCGGATTTAACGTCGAGTGCGAGATGGTGTGCGTGTATTTTTCCTTCGTTTGCTTCTGCCATTGTCGGTGATTTTGTCGGCCCGGTCGCGTATAGAAAAGGATTGGACCTCTCAGAAGTAACCGTGTTGTTGTGTTTAGTCTTTTGGTACTCCGTGTGGGGCGCCGCTGGAGCGGTGTTGGCGGTACCGCTAACATGCGCGATCAAGATTGCTTTAGAAGAGATGCCACACGCTGGTGCGAAGATGGTGGCGAGAATGATGGCACCGAGGTTGAAGAGAAGACGGCCAAGCGCATCGATAAGGGCAGTCGTGGCGAACGAGTCTTCCCTGTCGTTCAGAACACGCGGAGGAAGAGATGAACGACCGATGAGTACGGAAGCCAATCCTAATGAAGAAGAAGAAGAAGACGACGGTGATGATGACGACGAAGCATACGAAAGAGGCAATCCGCGAACTCCATACACGGTTCGGGCGGCGAGGTGGACGTGGAGGAAAGTCAACCCGACGAAACCATCATCATCGGGCTACAGAAGACTAGAGGAAGATGGAAACGAGTGAAGTAGTCGACCAATTTGTACAAAAAGCAGTATTTACTAGTATATTATTACATTTGTGTTGCCGGTGGTGGTGAGATGATGAAGACGATAGATCTTTAACACGCCCAGGGCAAATTTGCGCGCTGACCCCCCTCTGTGTTTTTTAATCATGAAGCGCTCGCTTTCTCGTCACGATGTCATCCACTACCGATTTGATTTGTTCGATTCGAAACGGCTTCGTGAGCCATCCGGTGAATCCATCTCGCATGCAGTTATCCCTCGACTCTGTCATCGCATCCGCTGTGATGGCGACGATTGGTATTTTTGAGTTCGGATACCGTTCGCGAATCTTTCTACAGCACTCCAATCCGCCGCATCTCGGCATGTGCAAATCCATGAGAATGATATCGAACGCGTCAACACCTTGCTCTTCTTTTTCGATCAACTCGAGCGCAAGCACGCCATCTTTCGCCCAAACGACATCTTCGCAGCCGCATTTGCCTAAAACTGCTTTTGCAACTTTCATGTTGATCAAGTGATCTTCAGCGAGTAAGATGCGAAGTTTCGGCGGACCAGCTGATTCAAGCGTTTTCTCTTTAATCGAGTCGGGAGCACTTTTATTGGACAGCTTACTTCTCTTGGAGCATTCGTCTTCGCCTTCCACTTTTTCTTTCGCCATGACTCGATAAATCGCCTGTTGCAAATTACCGTATCTCACTGGCTTCGTCACGGTCTCACAGTTTGATTGCGCCAGGATGGCTTCGCATAATTTCAAAACTCTCTTGCGCTCGGCTTCGCTGATGGCTTTTTCTGCGTCCAACGCTTCTTGATCGACTTCTTCATTCTTTTCGTGCAGACGAGCGAGCGTTCCAGCGATACCACCACCGCCAAATACTTTCGCAGCCGCTGGCCACGTGAGCAAGAGCATCGCCGGCAAGAATTTGCGTACTTCCATCTGGACGTGTTCTTTCGGCTTCTTTTCGGCCGAACCATCACCGGTACCTCTCACGACGGATCCAGCCCTCGTCTTGCGTTTTGCCTTCACTGCACCTAAAAAGTTTAAGCCGTCTTCGGATACCAACTTATGTCTTTGTCCAAACACTAACAGTTCTCTCTCGAACTTTGGCGACCTTTGCGCGATGATGCACCCGTACTTGCGGTTTTTTTCATCCTCAGGATGTGCCGCAATGTCCTCCCCTAGTTTCTCAAACAGACTCTGCGCGGATGTCACCACTTCGGCATCAATGGACCACTGTTTCAAACTGCTCTCGATGGTTTTGCAAATCATGTGACTTTCATCGTAAACTAAAACAGTCGATCGTCGTCCGTCATCCTCTCCAATGGACATGCTCACTTTTTGCGGGATCCATGACTCCGCGTGGTGTTTCATTGCCGAAAAGTTGCCAAGTTTTTGCACAGTTAAACCGCCCGGGGAATTTAAAGTTGTCACGAGATTGCTGGTGTTTTCAGCGTTCGCTTTTTTCTCGGGCACATCTTTCTCGTTGACAAGTTGACACTTCACGCAAAAGTGAAAGGTTGAACCTTTACCTAAACCTTCGGATTCGGCCCAAATGGTACCGCCCATCGCTTCGCAGAGTTTTCGAGAAATCGCGAGACCGAGACCAGAACCATCAAATTTCCTCGTCGTACCATCGTCGACTTGTTGAAACGAGTTGAAGACCTCACGAATCATATTCGCGGACAAACCGATCCCAGTATCTTTGACGTAAAAGTGGAGATAGACCGGTTTATCATTATTTTCGCTCCCGTTGGATAGGTTACCACTGCCCAAGGTGCCGGAATGTGTCGTTGCTGCGTCTTTACCGGTCGCTTCCGAAAGTTCGTGCGATCGTTTGATGGCCTCTTGTTGTTGTTGTTCTTGTTGTTGTTGTCGTTGCTGTTTTTGTGCGCTCGCGTGGTTGTTGTGAAACGGACACTTTGCTTTTCCTTCGCTTCCGGCCTCACCGGCGTCCTCTTCCTCCCCCGGCGCCTCGCCATCTTTCGGGGAAAAGTGCGGACACATGTGTGCCAACTTACTCAAAGGAGTTATCCAGTCGTCGTTCATCGCTAACGATGAGTTCACGCGTTGCATCTTTTTCGTTTTCGGTGCCATGCCAATGTACAATCGAACCATGATGTCCCCTTTCTCGGTGAACTTGATGGCGTTGTTGATGGAATTCAACAAGACTTGCTGCACTCGCATGGCGTCTCCCAGAACGGTTTTCGGAACGCCTTCATCCACGTGATATCCAACGTTTAACTTGAGTCTACCCGCGTGAATACCTACGATTTCCAACACGTTCGCGATGACCGCTTCTGGGTTGAACGGTTCCTTCGCCAAAGACAATTTCTCCGCCTCGACGCGCGAGAAATCGAGAATATCGCTAATCAACGCCTGTAAAGTTTCGCCTGAAGATTGCATTGTTGTTACTAAATCTCTTTGCACGCGGTCCAACTTTGTGTCTTCTAACAATTGGCCTACCGCGATTAACCCATTCAAAGGCGTTCGAATCTCGTGAGACATGTGCGCCAGAAATTTGGATTTCGATTCCGTCGCAGCGTTAGCGATGGCGACCCGTTTCAATGCTTCAATCTCGGCGTTTTGTGAGTCTACGATCTTCGTCACGTCGGATTGAATTCCCACGTAATGCGTGACCACACTGTCTTCGTTACGAATCGGCTTCAAGGATAAGTTGTTTATGAACATCTCCCCGTTTTTCTTGTAGTTCTTCAATTGACACGTGATCGATAATCCGTTCATTACCGCGTGTTTAATTTTTTTCACCACTTCCGGTTCCGTCTCCGGGCCTTGTAAAAAACGACAGTTCTTCCCGACCGTCTCGTCGACGGTGTACCCGGTGATCTCCGTGAAACCTTGATTAGCAAAAACGAGCGGTTGCAACGGATGCGTAAAATCCGCGATTGTCACCCCTTCCTCTAACGAATCCATCGCGAGTTCTTTCAGCGGCGCTAATTTTCGCAACAAGTTATTCGACAACGCCGTCTCGTTCGCGTTTGCCGAAGACGCGGACGTTCTCAGTCTTCTCTGCAACTCCTCGTTGCTCTTTCGCAACTGCTCGTTTTCTTCTCGCAATCGTCGGTACGCTTCCTCTGAAACATTATTATTGTTATTAGTATTATTCTCATCATTAGTATTAATATTAGTATTCTCAGCGCTGCCCATATCGTCCGACCCCGTCGAGTTTTGTTTATCTTTGGTCGTGGTGTTGCTGTCAGGCACCACGTCGTTGGTCGTCGTCGTCATCTCCGCGCGTTGCCTGATGAAAAAAGAGAGACACAAAAAATGAGAGAAAAGAGTAAAGAGCGTCAGCGCGTGTCGTCGATGACGACGATGAAAGCGAACGTTTACGACGAGAAGAGTTCGTTCGCATCAACGAGAGCGCGCGTTTTGTTTCTCTCTTCTTTTGGATACGATTTCTCTGGAAAAAGAAGGACTAGTACAATTTTGTGTGGGCGCACCTTTTCTTCGTCCGTCGCTCGTTCGAACCTTCGTTCGAGCCGCCATCTTCTTCCGAACTCCTCGACGATTTCGCGCCGTTCTTCTTCTCCGCGGACCGGTCGCCGCGAAGCATTGTTTTATTTCGTTCACTCCGCGTGCGCGTATAAAATGTATATCGCCCTTTTTCTTGTTATCCGAGAGACTTCTCTACCTCTCGTCCTGGTGCTTCCTTTCGTCGAGAGAACGGGAAAAGAAAAAGAGAGAAAGAAAAGCTAGTTGTTCTTCTTCTTCTTCTTCTTCTCGCGCGCCCGTTCGTGTGCGTGTTATCTTTTTTTATCGCGGGTTTGCGCGCGAAGCCACCGTCGTCGTCCCCGTGAAGCGCTAGTAGATGTTGTGGTGCTGATGTGGCTTTTTTTCCCTGGAACCTCCGTCTGCCACGAGTTTTTTAGAGATCTTTTTTACTGAAACCCTAAGCAGGGTTTAGGGTTTAAGAACTTTTTTTCTCTCTTCTGCTTGCTCCGAATTTCTCGCGATTACATCGACGCCGAGTGTTACTTTTTGCACAAACATAACACACTAAAATGAAGTGGACGTTGATCGACGACTGGACCGGCGATGTACCCTCGCCGCGCTCGTACCACGCCTCGATAGCGTTAAACGCGCAGCACGTGTTGATATGCGGCGGCGTGTGCTCGAAAACGAACCAACTTTTGAAAGATTGTTTCGTGTTTGATTGCGTGGGGAAACACTGGACTCGAATCCAAGACTTACCGAGAGCGCATTCGCACGGACACTTGGTCAGATATCACGGGCTGATCATGCTCGTCGGTGGGGTGTCGAGCAGCAGCGATTCGTCTTTGGTGGCGAGTTCCGCGAGCGGGATATTTTCGTTCTTTTCTGGGTCAGCCGCGCCTGGGACGTACGAAAGTTTAACGCAACAGGAACCGGAAAAGGTGAAGGTGTACGCGTTGGACGAAGAGAACGGGATGAGCTGGATCGAAAGTCCGACGATGGGAGACGTGCCGACGGAGAAAGTTGGGTCGGCGTGCGTGGCGCTGGGCGATCGGGCGATCGTTTTGCACGGCGGGAAGTGTCTCGGAGGTATTCAGAAAGACGTGCACTTTGGGTCGCTGAGAATATTGGACGTGCCGACGATGACGTGGATCGCGCCGGTTTCCAAGAAGGATGGATACGAGGAAGTGGAACCTGGGGTGAAGTTGAAACCGCTGCCGAGGTGCGCGCACGTGGCGGTTTTGATGAGCGATAAGCGGATAGCATTTCTCGGAGGAAAGAATAAATCTGGACCGATTTACGACGGGTGCGCCGACGTGTACGATTATTTAAACAATAAATGGTTGCGGCCGATTGAGGTTTTTGGCGAGAACGTGATCGTAGATGCAAGCTGCCACGCGCAAACAGACGTCGGGACGTTTTGTTTCATGGAGAGAAACGGAGACGTGAACGCGTTAGACGCGAACGAGATGGTGTGGGATCCGAGTTTAGTCAGGTGCGATAATTTACACGAATTGGAGGACGACATCGCCGGTCGATCGATGACGTTGTGCGGCGAAGTTTTAGTCGTCGTTGGAGGCGCGAAGAAAGATCCGAGCGTTGGGAGTCGGTATCGAGTTGGTGGGTATAACGACGACGAAGAGATGGTGGCGACGTGGACGACGAGATTGGCGCCGGCGAACGCAGTCGTCGGTAACGGCGAGAACGCCGTTTTACCTCGAAAGGCGACGAGAGCAGATGCCACCGCCGCGCACACGCAAAAAGTCGGCGTTTGGGACGGAGGCATCGGTAAAGCTGCGAGTGCCTGGAACGACGCTTTACACGCGTCCGGTGGCGGCGAACAACCGTCTGCTTCGGGAACACAAACGCAACAAAAGAAACACGATTTTGATCGATTCTCGCGCAACTCTTACGCGTTGGGCAGCGACTCCGCGGAAAGAGCGATAGAAGGCATAAGCCGCATAGGCGAGGAAGTCGAGAAGCAAAAAAATGGCACGCACGACGACGTCGGTACTTTTACAGACTCGCGAGAGAAGAACGCGATGGTTCGTCGCTTAAACGACCTCATGCGCGACTTGGAAAACGAAAAGCAACTTCGCGAAAAAATCGAGCGCATGAACGACGACTTGACATTAGAATTAAAGCAGTACGTCGGACGTAAAAACGTCAACGTCCTCGCGAAAGAGTTAGAAGCCGACCGAGAAAAACTCGCGAAAATGACGGAAGATTTAAAAAAACAGAGAGAAGAAAAAGACAAAGAGTACGAGCGAAAGTTTGAAGAGTTGAGGCTCTCCGAAAACGAACGCGAAGACGCCAGAATGTGCAAAAAGTGGAAGCAAATAGCAGAAACCAGCGGCGAAAAGTACGACGAGTTACTCGTTATCGCGCAAACGCAAAAGGAAGGTTTAGACGAATTGTGCGACGTATTTCCAGGGGCGAAGCGGTACCTCGATCGCGCGATTCCGGCGCTCGCGAGCATGCGAGTCCCTCGCGTCAGAGAACAAATCATGCCTTCGTGGTTTTCGGACGACGCGAGACAGATCAAGCGAGGCGGCGACGAGGAGAAAAAAGGTGGCTTTTTTGGCAGCTCGTCCTTGTTGGGTGGATTCTTGTAATACTTTCTAGGAGCGATACACGCGTAACGTTTTCCATCTTTCGTCTTTCTTCACAACAAATGCCACGTCTCAACTTTTTCCTCCTCCTCCTCTTCCTCTTTCTTCTGCGCGCTCGCGCTCAACTCTCCTCGACAACGAGACGAAAACAAAACTCCCCGGAGAGGAAAATTTTTGTAAACTCCATCGAAGACGATCTCGGTTTAGAGAGAAGGCCGTTCGACGACAGTTTAAAGCGCTCTTCTTCTTCTTCTTCTCCCGACGGCATCGCGGAAGAAGAAGAAGCGCATCGACGACGCATCGACGAAGAGTTGCTCGACTACCACGACATCTATCGAGACCACTCGCACGACCACGAGCACTTAGAGGAAGGCGAGAGAGTCGTGCATTGGGAATTGTAGGAGGAAGAGAGGGGAGACGCGTCGCAGTCGATATGAGAGCTTTATCATCGTCGTCAGATGTTCGCGGCTTTGTCGTTTTGAGATGGTCAAAAAACGCTTCCAGGAAGAGAAGCAAAAAATGTTGGTTTCGTCGCCCGGCGTCGTCGTCGTCGTCGTCTTCTAATGATAACAATAACAACGCGTGCGCGGTCGTTCTTGGGGACAACGCGGACGATTTGCGCGCGACGGGTAAAGTCGTGAAAGAGTCGCTCGGTGGTTTGAGAGTCATCATGATCAAACATGGATCCCGCGAAGACGGTTTGACGGAAGGGGCGTCGGTCGCGGTGAGGCGCGTAGAGGAGGAAGAGGAAGAGGAAGACGCGTTGTTCGAGATGAGCGGCGCTTCGGGAGAGACGGCTGCCGTTGTAGCTCTAGATCCAACCGGTGGGTTAATACGTGAGATGGGATTATCGAGCGTTTTGTGCGTCGTGGGTGTCGCGAGAGATGTGAGTTTAGGGGAAGATATGTACGGATCGAGAGCGGTGAGAGCGGCGAGGAGAGCGGCGGTCGTAGGGGTTCCGACGGTTGTTGTCTCGGCGGTGACGAGGTCGAATATGGAGGAGAAGATACGCCCGGCATTGCGAGCATTGGAAATCATATTGAAGGAAGTGAAAGTCGTGATTTCAATCGAAAGAGCAAAGAATTGTCCCCGGTCGCACTTTCCATTTCCTACGAACGGAAGGTGGGCGTCGCTAGGGACGAGTGCGTTTCCGATTGAAGACGAAGCGCTTTCGAAAGCAATATTTGACGATGATAGCGGAAGTGATTTTGCGAGTAAAGACGCATGGTCGTTTGGGGGTTCAATCGCGCCGCAAAGGAAAGGAAATAGTCATAGTGGTAACGGTAAAACCGGCGAAACGCCGGAGCGTAGGAGAAAGGCGCTCAGAGACGCGTTTGAAGAAGGGGATATTTTTTTACACATCCACGTGCCACCAAATTGGAAGGAAAATAAGTTTCAATCGACCCGCCCGGGCGTTTTGTGGCGACAGCAACGCGTAACCTCTGATACAAACGCAAGCAACGGAGGTGGCGCTGAAAACAAAAAGGACGCTTTTGGTCGGACGTTACCCATGCAAAGCATCGCGGCGAACGAAACGAGAGCCGACGAATCGGGCGCCTCCTTCGTCCGTCAGCTGGCAACCGAAGCTATGGTCGCGCAAAGACGAAACGAACGCGAAAACAGCAGCAAAAAATCTATCCCAGTCGCGTTCAAAATATCTTCCGGTACCGTCGTCGCGGACGATTCACACAGAGGCGACCTCGACGCCATCTCCAAAGGATTCGCCGCGATATCTGCAGTCTCCTCGTGGCCGCAAGGCCATGCGTTTGCGCTGCTCGACGACGTCCTCGTCGAAAGCTTGCGCGAAGAAACCGACATAAGTGCTGGGACGGTTGGTTTACCGTCCTGGTTAGTCAGAAGAGAAGAGTGATAGTAGCTTCGCACAATATGTGTGCGCATCAGTCAGTAGTATCAGTAGTAGTTGTTGTAAAGAGTTGTAATCGCATAGCACGCTCGAGATTCGCGAGATTTTTTGTCGCTTTGTGTGTGTTAGTTAGTAAAAACAAATCTTCAGAATTCATAACCACGACTTTACGCGTCCGCCCGCACGCGCGCGCGCGCGAACACACACGCACACACAAAAACAAAAAGAAGATATGCGTCGTTTTTTTACGCACCAATTCTTCGATTGCCTCTTTTTCCTGCTCGTGCTCTCGTACGTGCGCATCGCGCCGTATACGAAAGTCGAGGAATCGTTCAACACGCAAGCGGTGCACGACGTGATTTTCCACGCCAACGAACTCGACCGGTGGGACCACAAAGAGTTCCCCGGGGTTGTCCCTCGGACGTTCGTTGGACCGTTACTATTGGGTAAAACGACGAAGGTGATCGCGCGAGTGATGGAAAGCGTCGCGAATAGTAACGCGGCGACGAAAAGTTTGTTTCGGAACGAACGGATTTGGGGCGAGTTGAAGCACGTGGTGGAGACGACTTTGAACGCGGAAGAGACGTTTGGGAGGACGAAAATGCACTATCAAGTCATCATGCGAATGATTTTAGGCGCCGCGTCGACGTTTTCGTTGCACAGATTTCACTCGGTCGTGGGGAAGAATTTCGGGAACGGCGTTGCGTCGTGCGCGAGCGTCCTCACGTTGGCGCAGTTTCATCTCGCATTTTACGCGTCGAGGCCGTTACCGAACATTTTCGCGTTCGTGTTGACGACGTTCGCCTTAAGTTTGTGGTTAGAAGAGAGAAAGGGTTTAAGGATTAGCCGGTCGGTATTGGATGCGATGGCGGTGGCGCTGGTGAGCATGGTCGTTGTGGTGTTTCGATGCGATAATATTTTGTTGCTGGCGCCGTTGGGGCTACACGTGACGTTGTTCCGTGCGACGGGTTTATACGACGCGAGCTTACGAATTATCGGGAACGTAATGTCGATGGTTACGGCCATGGTGATATTTGCATATGTATCGATTACGATTGATTCGAAATATTGGGATAAGGAATATTTATGGCCAGAGTGGGAGGTGTTGTCTTTTAACAACCCTATGGGCGCGAATCAGAGTCAACAGTACGGAACCAAACCGTTCTTGTGGTATGCGTATTCCGCGTTACCGAGAATGTTGTTGATCGCGTATCCGTTGAGTATGTATGGGTTTATGTATGAAAGACGGTGTCGACCGGCGTTTGCGATTGCATCTTTCTTTGTTTTCGCGTATTCATTCTTAGGACACAAAGAGTTACGGTTTCTCTTCCCGATCTTGCCTTTGTTCAATTTCTGTGCAGCGTGCGGCATGCACCGATTGAATTTGAATAGAAAGAAGAGCACAGTGGTGACTCTTTTGCACGCGCTCGCGTGGCTAGGCGTTTTGTTTAGCTGCGCTATATCTGTTGGTTTATTTGCGAATGCATCCGTTGCCAATTATCCCGGAGGAGAAGCGTTAGCTGCTTTCCACCAGTTGAACCCGGAGCGCGGCGCCTCTGGACGCGTGCGAATCCACATAGACAACCATTGTGCGCAAACCGGCGCCTCGCGGTTCGGCCAAGTCTATCACGATCATAACGTCATTTTATACAACAAGCGGTCAGATTACGGAGATGAGAGTCATCTGCGCGCCATGTTACACGACGACGGTTCCCGAGGATACGATTGGTTAATCAACGAAAACGAAGACATTCCCGGGTATGAAAGCGTTCGAGATATATCTGGTTTTACCGGCGTGCAGTTGAACAAAAAGTTTCCATTCTGGCCACCGCTGCTGGTGAAAAGAGACGTTCGAGTGAAAGTGTGGAAAAGGAGCAACGAACAAGAGTAGACGCCGCCATCGATAGCATCTCCAAAATTGTAAAACAAAATAGTAAAACTTGTCAAGCGAAGACGAACTGTGTACTTTTTTTCAAAACTCTGCTACTATTTTCGTGTATTGACGAATATGATGACACATAATAAAATCTACAAATCAATCACTCTAGACAACTTTTGAATTCTATTCAACAACGCGTCCCCATCCTTCACGAATTGTTGATACAACGCGTTCTTCTTATCTGGCCTATTCGTCCTCAAAACACCTTCCACCGCGTCGATGGTGCAGTTCAACCTGCCGTTTACGATGAACCTACTCAACTCTTCATCCAAAAACTCTACGCTCACCCCGAACGCTTGCGCCATGCTCGGCACGCTCACCGAACGATAACTTTGCAAATATTGCGCGTACGCTCTGACTCGACACTCGCGACTAAAATAGCGACTATGCGGCGACAACCACGGCGACAAATCCACCGCGTCGCCAACCAACGGAAACGCCTCTGCAAACTTCGCGTACTCGCACCGTTGCAACGAATTCAAAAAGTCCGGCAAACCCGGCGTGCTCAAACTCGCTCGAATAATTTCCGGCGCCATCACCACTTTTTCGTTCAACTCCACCCTCGGCAGCGTGACCACCCCCGTCACCGCGCAATGAAACACGAACTCGTCGTACGACATCAACTCGTACGCGCCAAACGTGCTCAAACTTTCCAAGAACAACGTCGACGCGGAAGCAAAATCTCTCGACGCGCACATCCACAATCCCTCGTACACTTTCAAACGATTCTTTCTCTCCCAATCCGCGCCTCCGGGCATCTCTAACAACTTCTTGATTTCCTCGATGCTCTTCTTCCACATCCCGAGGTCCTCCCAAAACAACCCGACTCTCGCTTTGCTAAACTCAATCTCCATTTTTTGTCCAATCGTCGCGTTCGTTTCCTTGCACTTTTCGTACGCCTCCACGCACTTTTCTTTGTAACCCATCTGCGCGTATTTATCCCCCATCTCCCTCAGCGCCGACTGCACGTCGTCGTCGCCCAAGTTTTCCTTCGCGTCTTTCAAATTCGACTCGATCTTCGTCATCGTTTCCGTTTCAAAAGCTCGCATTCTCTCCAACTCTTTCCCATCAACCTTCCACGAAAACTTCTCGCAAAACGCCTCGTAGCATCCAACCATGTTATTCTCCGATAAAATCGTCCTCATATCTCGCGTTATCGATTCGACTTTAGCGCTCAAAGCGTCGTCGTCCGAAGAAGAAGAAGAAGAAGAAGAAGAAGCGACGGCAATCTCCAACGCTCGGGAAAGTTTTCGAAGTTGGACTTTGTGGTCCACTTTTTCTTCCTGTTGTTGTTGTTCTTTCGCGATCATTTCTTCTTCCGCGTCGGTTTCCATGTCGTCGTTCGTCATGATGATGATGATGATGCGTTTTCTCTTTCACTCTCTTTTTTAACTCTGCCGCGTGTTGCTGCTTCGGAGACAAAAGAAGAAGGATCACGCGCAGCGCGTTTGTGTGCTTCGTTCTCATCACGCCGCGAGATCTCTTTTCGTTTTTTTTCTGGCAACACCCTAAACTTAAACTTGCCAAAAGTGGTAGTTAAACATGTGCGCGATATTAAGACGTCTCTCTCTCTCTCTGCTCTCTCTGCTCTCTCTCGCGGCGGCCGAGACAAAACAAAAGGACGCGCCAATAATAATGGCTGCTGGAAACGACGAGCGCGAGATTTATCTTCGGATGAAGGGGGAGGAAGAAGAAGAAGCTCCAGCGTCCTCAACACCATCATCGCTAGGGGAAATCACGAAAGTTTCGAGAAGCGCGTCGCTGAAGAGCGAAACGGAATCGTCCGGGAGCGAAACGGAGGAGGAGGATGACGACAACGACGACGATGGGTCGAGCAGCAGTAGTAGTTCAGAAGGCGTGCGGGAGTTACTCAAGCGGCTCGCGCTCGACGACGAGGAGAGGGAGAAATCTCTCGCCTCGCGACAACCAAAACTGAAATCGAGAGATTTGGAAGGCATCGCCGAGTACATGCGATCGGACGCGTGTAAAAATATCGTCGTCATGTGCGGAGCGGGCGTTTCTGTGAGCGCGGGGATACCAGATTTTCGAACGCCGGGGACGGGTTTGTACGATAACTTAGCCGCGTACGATTTGCCGTATCCGCAAGCGGTGTTTGAGATTGGATTTTTCAAGTCGAAT
>Ga0255776_10003495_pt1 | contig 16919 bp, 12 predicted proteins | sample 071ome_19_FD_179974 | JGI IMG/M metagenome (GOLD analysis project Ga0255776, IMG submission 179974) | Coastal salt marsh microbial communities from the Groves Creek Marsh, Skidaway Island, Georgia - 071413AT metaG (version 2) | ecosystem: Environmental > Aquatic > Marine > Intertidal zone >... | reverse complement strand
ATTGTTTACGGATGTTGGCCTCGGTTTCGTTTGGATCGAATTTGGATTCCACAAAACTAACTCGATTGCCACTTTGTTGCAGGTTCATCCAATCTTGAGATGCATCGTCCATGGAACCGTTTTCTATGGATCGGGTGAACGAAATGCGACGAAACCGGTTCAGCAAACTCTCCACGGATTCGGACAACATCAGCCGTCCATGATTGATCAACGAAACTTCGTCGGCCAATCGTTCCACTTCATCGATATCGTGGGAGGATATGAAAATGGTCCACTGCTCCTGCTCGGTGAGTTCGATCAAACCTTCCAAAAACTCCTCGCGCACCAGCGGATCCAATCCGGCAAAGGGTTCGTCCAGCACCAACAAACGCGGACGAAATGCCAGCGCTCCCACCAGGGCCGCTTTCATGCGCATGCCGCGTGAGAGATGCTTGAGTTTTTGATCGGCGGGCAGTTCGAAGTCGTGAAGGAGTTTCTGCTCAAAATCACTGTCCCATGTTGGATACAGAGGACGCAGGTAATTCATCAGTTGGGATACGGTCATCCATACAGGAAGCTGTTGGTTCTCGGAAACGTACCCAATCTTTTCGAAATCACGCCGCCCTAGTTTTTTACTCGAAACTCCCAGGATGCTTGCTTCTCCGGAATTCGGTCGCAGGATGTTGAGCAACATCCGTATCGTCGTGGTTTTACCCGCACCGTTCGGTCCGAGAAAGGCGTGGATAGAGCCTTGGCGAACCGTCAGGTCCAGTTCATGGACGGCATCCAATCGCCGGAAACGTCGGGTCAATTGGTGCGTTTCGATTACAGGTGAGTTGTCGGACATGATTACAATTCCTTCCAATGTTTGCGGAGCGCTTTGATCACTTCGTCGAGCGAGAGAGACAGTTCCTTGGCCTTCAAGGCCAGCCCTTCGAGTTCCCCTTCCAACAGGCTTTCACGTTGCTCGGGATTCAATCGTGCCGATTTGGCCACGATGGTTCCGATGCCGGGCTGGACTTCCAGGAATCCCTCCTGCTTCAAAATCGTCACCGCTTTCTGCACGGTATTTGGGTTGACCTTCAGTTCCTTCGAGATCGCCCGCACCGAAGGAAAAGCTTCCCCTGGCTTCAACTGACCGGACACAATCGCCTTCTTCGACGCGTAGAGCACCTGCTCGTAAACAGGCGTCCCATGTTTCAACTGGATCTCAAAAGGCAACATCGCTTTGTGTGTTAGGTGTATTATTCCACATAATACACCAACGCAAGAAAAAAATCACACTTGATCAATCAGAATGATTCAAAACGTTCTTGCAGTTAAGCCCAACGCGACGGCCCTCTGGAGTGCTCCGGCTTGACGGAGCTTTGGATACGGTCCGCATCCAACAAAAGCATGCTTTCCCTCAATGGGCAGACCAACACTCTAACGGATGGTAGGCCCGGGTTTGGAGATGAGGAATGAGGTTCTGGAAAGAGAATACCACAACGTTACCCACGATATCCAAAGCGGTGCTGTACTCCGCACTCCAAATTTGTCATCGAGATATTGGTGACCTAAGGTATTTCTTGTTCGTGGAAAGATAAGCAGGAGCATCTGTAAGCACTCCAACACAATCTGACATCGCTTCCAAACCATTCACTTTATGAGAAAACTCCTTTTGTATGAGATTACATACAATATCACTCTTGGATTGTCGCATGTGACATGCGGCGGCATCCAGCAGCGCTGCCGTATCTTCATCCAATCTTATGATGATTGATGAATGCATACATGCATTCTATGACGACGCTCCTGGTGCTTCAAGAGCACAAGATTCTTATTCAATCCATTTCGCCAATTCCCCCACAAACGATCCTTGCACGTTTAATGGGGAGTCCTAAACTGGGCGGCCATGGCATGGAAAGTATTGATAACGGCACGGACATTTGAGGTGGTGGGGAAACCCGCCATCGAGTTTTTGAAATCCAAGGGTTGCGAGGTGACCATCCCACCCAAGTGGGGCCCCCTCTCTGGCAGTGAATTATTGGAACAACTGAGCGGACACGACGCGGTCCTCTGCAGTCCCGACGCATACAACGCAGATGTCTTCGCTTCGAATGAAGGCAGCAACTTGAAGATCATTTCGCGCTGGGGCGTAGGTTATGATTCCATCAATGTTCCCGACGCAACGGCCGCCGGTATCCCGGTCGCCTACACTCCCGGTTTGTTGGACGAAGCGGTGGCCGACTATGCTTTCGCCTTGCTCCTGACCATGGCACGCCGCACCCACAGCGTACATCAAACCATGCGCGAGGGTGGTTGGGCGGTCGAGTGGGGCGTCGATCTGAGTCAGAAAACTCTGGGGATCATCGGCTGCGGACGCATCGGGCGCGCCGTCGCCAAGCGCGCTTCTGGTTTTGACATGCGTGTGCTGGGTTACGATGTCATGCCCCATCCTGACGCCAAAGCGATGGGAGTGGATTTCGTGGACCTCGACACCCTTCTCAAGGAAAGCGATTTCGTCAGCATCCACGCCGCATTGACCGAGGAAAACAAAGGCATGATCGGAACGGATCAATTAAAGTCTATGAAACCGGAAGCCTTGTTGGTCAATACCGCCCGAGGCGCACACGTTGATGAGGCCGCTCTGGTGCAGGCTCTCAAGGAAGGTTGGATTGCCGGGGCTGCATTGGATGCCTATATCAAGGAACCTCTCCCCGCCGACCACCCGTTCCGCACCACACCCAACCTGCTCATGTCCCCCCACCAGGCCTCCAGCAGCAAGGAGACCGGTGAACGCGTCAGTTTGGCGGCAGCGGAAGCAATCGTGGACCTGATGGAAGGTCGTCGGCCAAAGTTACTCGTCAATGCCGGCGTATTGGATCAACCGCAACTCCGCGCCCAACTCAAGTAAACCGGCAGCAGAACGATTTTATTACAACGACATGAAAACCAATCACGTCAAAGCCAAACTCAAACGCGGTGAAGCCAGCATTGGCACCTGGTTGTCCCTTCCGGATCCCACCACCGCCATGTTGATGGCCAACGTCGGATTCGACTGGCTCAATCTCAACATCGAACACATGCCCATTGGCGTGGAAACCGCCTCCCTCTGCTACTCCGCGATCGCAGGCACGAACACCGTTCCCCTGGCCCGCCCGGCATGGAATACGGGCGAGAATATCAAACGCGTGTTGGACAATGGGGGTTGGGGTGTCATTCTGCCAATGATCTGCAGCAAATCGGATGCGGAACTGGCCGTCGACTCAACTTTCTACGCCCCCGTGGGTTCAAGATCGGTGGGCGGCATGCTGCATGCGGTCAGTTATCAAACCGACCCTGCGACTTATTACGAACGCGCCAATGAGGAAGTGCTGCTTGTGCTTCAACTCGAACATGTCAAAGCCATCGAAAACGCCGACGAAATACTAAGCGTACCCGGTGTAGACGCCTTTTTTATCGGACCCAATGACCTGTTGAAATCAATGGGCGAAACACCCGGCTGGGACAGTGACAAACAGGAGTTTATCGACGCACTCAAGCACCTTCAGGAAGTCGGCAAAAAGTACGGTGTCGCATCCGGCATCCATGTTCCCGATGTGGCTTCCGCCATACGTCGGCGTGAGGAAGGATTCCAATTCATCGCCGTCGCCAGCGAAGCCGGCATGATGCTCTCCAAAGCCCAGGAAATGGCCAAAGCACTTGGTTGTGGTAAAGAAAAAGAAGTCGCCAAGTATTGAGCAAAGCCTCGCCCTTGGTAGGGTCATCCCGAGAAATCGGGACTGCGTGACCGCAAGCGCACTGTAAACATGCGAAAACCTGTTACTTTATGCGGGCACGCCACCAGACGTGCAGTCCGGATACATCGTAATCCCTACCAACTTGACATTGGATTTCTCCAACAAACCCATCCAGTAAATCCTGTTCATCCTGTCTAAAAAACAAGTCGCTCACCATGCCGCGCAAGAAGCGTTCAAACAGTTCCACCGACGTCATCCGCATCATAGGAGCCCGGGAGCATAATTTAAAAAATGTCTCTCTGAAGATCCCGCGTGATCAGTTCGTTGTGATCACCGGCGTCAGCGGCTCCGGCAAGAGCACACTGGCGTTTGACATCATTTTCTCCGAGGGACAGAGACGCTTCCTGGATTCCATGAACGCCTACGCCCGGCAATTCGTCGAGCAAATGGCGCGTCCCGATGTGGACCGCATCGAAGGCCTGCCCCCCACCGTCAGCATCGAGCAACGCAACTCCCAGGGCGGCGGCAAAAGCACGGTCGGAACCGTAACGGAGATTCATCAGTTCCTGCGATTGTTATTCGCTCGACTGGGCACGCCTTATTGTCCGGACTGCAACCTGCCTGCCAGCGCTCAAACATCGGACGCCATCGTTCGCACCCTGCTGACACAAAGCAAAAAACGCGGACCCCTCAGCATCCTGGCACCCGTCATTCGAAACCGCAAAGGCTTCCACAGTGAAGTCGCTGAATGGGCATTGAAACACGGATACGAACGACTGCGTGCCGATGGTGAATGGTATGACAGCTCCGAACCGTTCAAATTGGTTCGATTCAAGGAACACGATGTCGAGGTGGAAATCGGTGTTCTGAAATCCGGTCGCAAAACCACCCCAACAGCAGCTGCGGAACTGATAGAAACAGCTCTCGAAATCGGCAAAGGCATTTTATTCGCGGTGGATGAATCAGGGGAACTCAGCATGCATTCCACACAACAAGCGTGCCCGTCCTGTGGTCATTCATCACCTCCACTGGATCCAAAATTGTTTTCCTATCACTCATCGCGGGGGTGGTGTCCCGAGTGCCGCGGATTTGGCGAACTCTTTTACCAGCCTGAAACCGAACGCGGAGCGCGAGCCGACGCCATTGAGGAATCCTGGTTTCATTGGCAGGAAGGCAAAAGGGAAATTTGCCCTACATGTCACGGAGCCCGGTTGAACCTTCAAGCGCGGTCCGTAAAGCTGGCTCTGAAAGGGTATCCGGAAAAACTCCCTCAAATACCAGACTATCAGTTTTGCGAAGAACCCCCCAATATCGATGCCTTTTCGACGTTGGCGGTCAAGGATGCGCTGGCCTTATTTGACGGGATTGTATTGGAAGGGCGGGAAAAGGAAATCGCGCGCGATATCTTGCCGGAGATTCGGGAACGACTGTTCTTTCTCAAGGAAGTCGGGCTGGATTACATGCAACTGGGTCGCAGCGTCACCACCCTTTCCGGAGGTGAGAATCAACGCATTCGACTGGCCGCTCAATTGGGCTCCACACTTTCAGGTGTTCTGTATGTGCTGGATGAACCAACCATCGGATTGCACGCTCGAGATAATGAACAATTGTTGAGCGCATTAAAACTGCTGCGATCACGCGGCAATTCTCTTGTCGTAGTCGAACACGACGAAGACACCATGCGCGCCGCCGATTACATCGTTGATCTGGGACCGGAAGCCGGCGTTCGCGGTGGCGAAATTGTCGCGGCAGGCACATTGAAACAACTTTGCGATGACAAAGCATCCGTCACCGGCCAGGCCCTGAAAGAAACCCGAACCTACCCCATGCACGGGGCGCCCCGCCCGGTCAATCTCCCAAATATCAAAGGAACCCAGAGCAGGAAAAAACCTTCAAAGAAAACGCAGCCGTCCGAGGCAACCCCCTGCATAACCCTGCAGCACGCCACTTTGAACAATCTCAAGGACCTGACCGTTCACTTTCCATTGAACCGTTTCATTCTGGTCACAGGTGTCAGTGGCTCCGGCAAAAGCAGTCTGATACGTGAATGCCTGGTCCCGCTGGCAAAAGCCGCCGTCGAAGCCAAGGGTGCTGCCGCATTGGGTGAAATGAGCCTGGAAGGTTTGGAATCAATTGCTGCGGTGCACGAAGTGGATCAATCCCCCATCGGACGCACACCGCGTTCGACACCCGGCACGTATGTCGGTTTCTTCGACGAAATTCGCAAGCTGTTTGCCCAAACACCTGAAGCACGCATGCGCGGGTATCAACCGGGACGATTTTCATTCAACAGCAAAGTCGGTCGCTGTCCCGAATGCGAGGGTATGGGCGCTATCAAAATGGAGATGAATTTTCTGCCTCCGACTTACACGCATTGCGAAACATGCCACGGCAGCCGCTTCAATCCTCAAACCCTCGACATCGAATACCGCAACAAGAACATCGCCCAAGTGCTGGATTTGAGTGTTGCCGAAGCAATCGACTTTTTCGAACCCGTCCCGAAAGTCCGGCGTGCTTTGGAAGCGTTGCGGGATACCGGGCTGGATTACTTAAGTCTTGGACAAACCAGCCCAACCCTAAGCGGCGGGGAAGCCCAACGACTGAAACTCGTCACCCATCTGCTGACAGGATTAAAACCAGGCAAAGACTCCCTGAGATCACGTCACACCGCCAAGCTGTTTGTTTTGGAGGAGCCCACGATTGGTTTGCACCACTCTGATGTGCGACGATTGGTGGAAGTGTTGCATCGCCTGGTAGACGGAGGTCATACGGTCATCGTCATCGAGCATCACCTCGAACTCGTCGCCGAAGCCGACTGGGTCATCGACCTGGGACCGGAGGGCGGCGATGCAGGCGGCACCATCGTCGCACAAGGCCCCCCCACCAAAATCGCCCAAAGCAAATCGAGTCACACCGGACGTTTTTTAAAAAAACTACTGAAAGGGTAGAACGTGCCGTCCCTGGCGCGTCGCCTTAGCGCTGCCAAAAATCATTTCACCCCGCAAAGGGAAACCAAAAACCTTCCAAAATCCGATCACCTGTTTCGATCAATTTTGATACGGATCGATCATTTCAAGGTAACTCTGAACAACACCTTCGCCCTTCAAATCAGAGTGCAATTAAATCATTAGAAAAAGGAGGGTCGAGTTCCACCTCGAACCCAAACTTCTGCCTCGAAAGCGTTCCTGAGCAAAACAGATGGAACGCGGGAAGACTGAGGTCCATCGAATGACTGTGGCGTTTCCATTGCAGCGTAAAATGGTTCCAAAGGCCTGAGGTCTGAAGTGGGTGTAAGGCGGAGCTTACCCCTCCGGTCAGGGATATTTGTACTTTTCGATCTGCGCCCTTCAAACGGCTGATCCGTAAAAAAAGCTTTTCTCTCCCTGCAAAGTCCTTACCTTGATGCGCCCTATGGAAAAAACGGTAGTATTGTTGAAACCTGACTGTGTTCAGAAGAATTTAATGGGAGAGGTCATCAAACGATTTGAGGACCAGGGATTTCGTATGGCTGCCTGCAAACTGATGCAACTCGACGAACCCATCCTGCGTGATCATTACGCGCACTTGGTTGAATTTCCCTTTTTCCCGGAAATTGTTGAATTCATGAGCAGTTCCCCCATCCTGGCCATTGCCTTCGAAGGGGAGAACATCATCCAGAAAGTCCGCGACCTCCTCGGCCCCACGGATTCCACTCAAGCTGAGAAAGGAACCATTCGGGGTGACCTAGGCGAAGACAAGATGCGCAACATAACACATGCATCGGATTCCCCCGAAGCGGCGGCAGCCGAACTGAACCGGTTCTTCAAGGCTGGTGAAGTATTGGATTAAAATTCCCGATTTCAATTAGAGATCTTGATTCATTAAAAAGACGTGCCCTCAACATCGGGCACGTCCTTCTTGTTTTCCCAAACGCTTACTCAACACGCTTAATGGCAAAATTGCCAAACGATGGAACCATCCCTTCATGAATCACGGGGGCTGATACCAAAGTTGTAATTGGATTATGAACCGCAGGCTCGGCATTCGGTGATGTATAGGTCGTTCCACTATCGGTTCCGGCATCGTATGGGGCCAGCTCCAAGGTCAGGGTGTCGATCCATTTCCCGCCCGGACGCAACTCCACCCCATGAACACCCACAAACCAATCCGGGCTCGGAGCAATCATTGAAACCAGACTTAAGAGTGAATGGGTCGCGCTGGCTTCAAACTCCACGCTGACACTTCCCGGGGACAATCCGATTCCCCCGCCACTGATCAAACCATCCGCCCATCCCATTTGGATGGCTTGTTGAATTTCGTCCATCAAAGGTGATTTGGAACCGGTTTCGGCCAGGCTCTCAATACCGGGAGACGCAAGAGTTCCGGGTTCCCAAAGTTGCCCATTTTGATTGTGTGTCGCCCCAATGAGTCCGGAAAAATGCGGATTGCCTGGAAACATATCCGGATGAGTTGCGGCGCTCCAGGTTGAGTTGAATGTCAGCTGAAATTTGGCGGTGTCGTTCATCTGATTATTTTCAACCGAAACAACTCTGAAATAACCTTGAGAACCCTCCCGCGCTATGGAAGCCATGGTTTGGTCTGTCGGCATGCCCACGTTGGTCCACCCGGCCATGCCAGCTTGAGCCTTCATTTGAACCTGGTACGGAGGAAATCCCCCCATCCATTGTATCTCCAATTTATCTTCTGACAGATTTAACGACGTAATCCGAAGGGCCTGACGGGCATTCAAGGCGAACAATGGGTAATCCGGTCGCTTGAAATTGGCTTCCATAAACATGGGTTGATCCAAAATCCCGCCCATGCCGGGAGCTTTGAAACCCTCATGAATCCGCACCACTCCGTTTTCTTCCGGTCCTGTATTCGGCATCATCTGCCCGAGCAACGGTGTGGCTTCCGGCGCCTCTGTGTTTTGTTCCGTTCCTGCATCCAAAACCATGCCCCCACTCAGTTGAACCGCATTCAGCATCAAGTTACCCATATCATCAAAGACTTTAATCGTTTCCATATTGGACACAAAAGCATCATTGCTCGGAATGACCATGCTGGCAAAACTCAGGTATTGATGCCGTGGATCATTTGCATTCAATCGAATCGTTACATCCTGTGAAACCCCGGGCGCAAATACGGGCGGATTCAGATCGCTGGTGACCAAGTGATGCATCCCGGCGCCCCTTTGGTCAATGAACCATTCATTCAGTGCGGAAGGATCACCATCTTCAGCCAAGCGCTCCAGGGCCCCCGAAGCGGGCTGGCCCATTTGAAACAGACGAACGGATCCATCATGGAATCCCATCCACACCGGCGTGAAATAAACACCCTTGTCGGGAGCCTGGTTTTCAATGTGAAGGGAAACGTCCACCCATTTGGGCAAGACACGCAGGACGCTGATTCGAATCAATGCAGATTCAAGCTGCGTGAAATCTGCCTTTGCAAATACCTCGCGATCCACAATCCCCCCTGCTCCAGCCGCCATGTGTCCGGCATGCATCCGAATGACACCCTGTTCATCCATGCCTGTGTTGGGCGTCATTTGACCCAGCGCAGGTGTGTTCCCGGGGAGTTCGTCGTTCACTTCCACTCCGGCGTCGTAAACCATGGAGCGGGTCAACAGGAGTTCCAAACCCTGGAAACGCCCCATATCATCAAACAACGAATAAGCTTTGGCTTCATCATTACCGACGAATGCATCGTTACTGGGTATCACCATCGCGGCATAAGAAAAGAATCGATGTGCCGAATTGGAATCATCGAGAAAGAAATCCTTATGGGTGACGCCTCCGGGAGGAATGGGACCAAGACCATCAAGCACACCGTCGAGACGATGGGAATCAGGTGTTGTGAATGATGCTGATAATCCGGAAGGATTTCCGTCCTCGGCGAGCCCTTCCAACTCCATGGATGCGGACGAACCTGCATCAAAGAAATCAAAATCTCCTTCGTGGAATCCGACCCAGGCAGGTGTGATCAATGATCCGTTCGCGGGCATCAGGTTTTCCACCATCACCCGCACATGAACCGGCTCGGCCTGCAACGGGTTTGCCGCCAACAGGAATGCGCCCGTCAGAACCGCATACAACCCGCACCATGGCAAAGCGTTGGAAATTGTATTTTCAGGATGAACATCCCCGCATGGCGAAGATCCGACCTCGTTGTTATGTCTGTTTTGCATGACTCACTTCAATGTGTTTCGAGAGTGAGTCGTGGTGGTCGGACAATACCTTACAAAGAATCTTTGGAAGAATCGGAAATTTTTTTCAGGATGCGTGATTTGGCATCGTCGGGCATTTTGGTGTCGGCTTCCTCGGGGTATCGTTCGGCGTAATGGCCGAACTGTCGACGAAGAAACTGCAATTGACTCGCATACCGCCGGCACCAGCTACACATCCGCATGTGCACCCAGTGGGTCACCCGTTCACGCAGCCCCAAAGGCCGGTCCTGCATTTCAGAAGTCAGGCGGGAGATGTGTTCACAGGAATAAAAGACGGCGTTATAACAAAGCTTGTACCAATGATCGACTTTGCGATAGCACGCTTTGAGGAGCTTGACCGGATTCATGAGGCGCCTCCGGATTTTGCCTCGGTATCCCATTTGGACTGGATACACAACTTCAACATGTTCCTGGCACGATGAAGCAGCACCCAAAGATTGGATTCCGAAATATTCAAGACTTCCAGAATGGTCGACGTCTTTTGAAATTCAAGCTCGCGTTGCACAAAAACCGCCGCAGCCTTGTCGGGAAGTTGCTGGATACAGGCATGCAATGCTTCCATAAACTCTTTGCGATCCAACAAGCTACTCGGGTCCGGTTCCCACTCCATGCCGGCATCATTGAGAGCCCTGTTCCAATGTCCTTCCTCATCAAACCATCCGCCCTCCGGACCTTCTCCGGCGACAGGAAATCTCCAATCTCTGGATTGTTTGCGGTAATGATCCAGAATGCGATAACGAAGAATACCGGTCAGCCAGGTCTTTTCGGAAGATCGGCCCTGGAACGTTTCGATTTTTTGAAGAGCAATGATGAGCGTCTCCTGAATCAAATCCTCCGCCTGCGACGCATCCTTGACCCGGCTCAGGGCATAACGGAACAAGTAGTCCCCATACTGGGACAGCCAACGCTCCGCCAACTGATCTCGAGTCTCCTGCACCATGCTGCGCCAAGCCTTCCAGTGAACAGAGAGCACATCAACAGATTTCTTCCCAAAAAAATAGCCAGGGAGCAAACATATGGAATGCAATTGCTTTACCATCCGGAATCGCAGTTGGGCGAAAAAGCGAAGGATCGAGAGTATTGGGCTCCACTCCGTGAACAACTGGCATATTACCGTCGTGAGGCTAGACACAAATCATGAAGGGGTCGGCAGGAGTATATTAATCTCACACAAAGACACCAAGGCACGAAGGGTTTTTTACCGAAAGACTTCAGTCCTATGGATTCATTCCTGTCTTTGTGTCTTTGCGCCTTTGTGTGAGATTAAAAAGATGCGCCATAATACCAAGGGACTGCCGTACAAGCTGACGAACACGCAAGCCCTCAAAGCTCGGGAGCAGGTGGTCCTTCGAGATCCTGTGGCTGGGACGATTTGAGTTCGCCGAGGGCGGCTTTGGGATCGTAGTCATCTGCCAGTCCCAACCGGGTGCGGAGCTGTTGGGCGAGCACTTCGTTGAGGCCTTCTTCGGGATCGAGCAGTCGAACCAACAGTTCGGCTTTCATCTCCTGAATGGTGGGCAGTTTGATGCGAACGATCTGGCTGTCGGTGATTTGATCGTAATAACGCTGGCGCATCTTTCGGGTGAGCAACTCACCAGCCACCGCTTTTTCATCCTGTCCCACGGCCAGATCCAGGAAGGCCCGCTCGAGGAAGCCCATCAACATGGCCTTCAGACGATCCTGTGAGGTGCTGCCGAATTCTTCTTCCACCCGCGCAAACACATATTCTTCCAAACTGGTTTCGATGGATTCCGGATATTTTTCCCGGACGTAGTCATACCATTTCTCTGCTTCCACCATACGGTTGTGGGTGTAGAGAAAATAGATGGCTGTTCGGATGAAGTTCTTGTGGGCGGTCCCGATGTTGTCGAAGTATTTCTCCTCGGCCGCCATCATTTCCTCGTAGGCGCGGTTGGTGTTGTCAATGATTTCGAGGTTGGGCCCGTATTCGTAGGCGCTGGTAAACTCACCCGGCTCATCGGGGACGGCAACGGGAAATTCAATCATGCGTCCCCGGAGGAAGGCCAATTGCATGCCCTGAAAAATCACGCGTCTCAATTGAATGTAATCTTTCTCGCGTTCGGAAACCTTCAGGCCAAGGTAGGCCCAATAGATGGCGTGCGCTTCCGGCAGGCGCCATTCGAAAGGCCCGTATTCATTGTCCACCTCCTGCATGACGGCGGGATCGGTTTTGTAGACCTCGAACATGATGCGCACCCGCTCTTTGTCCTCGGGTTCCTGCGGATTGAGCAGAACATCGTAGTCCGGTTTGCCATCCTTCAGAAGTTCATCCCAGGCGGCGGCCCACTGCGCTTTATAAAGCATGTTGGCGTCATCGAGATTAGCGCCCATCTTGTGTTGGAAGAACCAGGCCAGTTCGCGGTAGATGAGGGTTTCCTGCGGATTGTATTTCAGTCCGTAATCACGCAGCAACTCAATGCCACGCTGCACCCACAACCAGCGATCCTGATGGTCGGGAAATTTAACCGAGATGTTGTAAGCCAGGTTCCAAGCCTGATGCACCCAAACGGTCACAAAGTGAGGCTGCAGTTTAGTGATCCAGTCGGCGAGCTGAACCATTTCGAAATACTTGCCGTCTTCCTGAAGCTGCGTCGCACGTATCCACAGCATGTTGGAAATCAATCCTCGGAAACCACCCAGGGCAACTGTGGTGAACGCCAGGACGGGAGGCGCATTCTCAAGCGGCTGCAAACGAGTCAACCCCATTTCGCCTCGGGAACGATTCATCCCCTTCTGAACAAAACCGGCACATGCGAACATGATCACCATGAACAGGCTCAGAACGTATCTGGAATATTTTCCGGTTATGAAGTTCATTGGTTTCCTTGTGCGGTTGCGAGTTCACTCCTGGTAAAGGCCCACATGCCGAAGGCGGCAAAAATACCTCCCATGATCAGAACAATCTGGGTAAAAGCAGTCGCCAGAATGCCGATGGAAATATCCCGCCCTGTGCTGAGAAAACTGACCGGTGAAAAGTCCTTCACCAAATTGATCACACTCAGCGCACTTTTGGCGATGGGCAATGCCACATGATCCCAGGCGGATGGTGCATCCTTCATACCGGTTTCATGATTGATGCCACCGATGCCCCCCTGCTCGATCACCTGGGTCAAGGTGCCGCTGGAAAAGCCAACAATCAACAGGCCAATCGAAACAAACGAGGCCACCGGGAAAGACAGGAAACTGGAAGCCGCCAATCCGACTGCCGCCAGGAAACTCATCCAGCACAACACCACCGCCATGCCGCGGATGTAGTTCCAGCCAAAACCGCCCTTCATGTAAAGCGCCTCCATGCCGTCTTCCATGGGGAAGAATAAGGGAGATTGACTGCCATTCGTTACATCCACGACCAGCACGCCGTTGGCATCCACGAGATTGGGCGGGATTTCAAATTCAATGGGCGCTTCGGGTGAGATGTCCATTTGACGCAGCACGCGCTGCGGTGTTTCGGGAGGACCGATTTCCCAAAGGACATCGTATGTGGAGGTGTCGTATGGTTGGCTGGTGAAGAATTTGATACGAAGATACATGGCCTCATCCTTTACCGATTCAGGCGATCCTACCGGAATCACCCATCGACGAACATATCCGGGACGAACCATTTGATGCGCCACTTTAACCTGTTCCACCATTTGCTGTCGCACATAGGTCGGGTCCATGTCGGCCAGGTTGGGATTTTCCTCCAGGCGCTTGGCCATGTATTCATCGACGTAAGGATCGATGTCGGGGTAGTTCGGCTTGGCCGAACCTCTGGCCACAAAGATTTCTCCATTCAGAACAGTTCGCTGCTCATCAGACAACTGACTGGCCCGCCACATCGTGATGCCATACACGGCCCCGGATGAAATACTGAGCAATATGGCATTGATCAATATAATCCCCAACCATTTACCCAGCCAGATTTTCCAGCGGGGTATCGGTTTCACGGCCAGCATCTGCATCTGGCATTCCTGCACTTCACGAGCCAGACTGCCGCAGGCCATCCAGAGAGTGGCAAACCCAAGCAGGAAGGTAATGGAACTCAGGGTGTAGGTCAGCAGGATCTGCGTGAAACCCTGGGCCGATCCATCGTGCTTGATCATCAGGGGCAGCACCACAACCGAGGCCAACAGTAAACCCGTCAGCACGATCACCACCCGGTAACGGATGGCGGCCTTGACGGTCAACCAGATGATGGCAAGCAATCCCTGCATAAGCGTTCTTTAGTCTTTTTTATCCGAAGATTCGTTGTCCGCCTTGTCGGAGCTTCCGTCCAGCAGCGAGGAAAGTTTGTCGTTCGCCGCATCCAAATCAGCCTTCTTGGCTTCTGCCTTTTCAACCTTCGGTTCCGTGCTGGAAGCAGGTTGGCTGGAAGCGAGTTGATCGAGCTTGGCGTGATCCACTTTTTCAGCCGGCGTTTCGGTTGGCGCAGGAGCGGATTGTTTGGCTTCGGCAACGGTCAGGCGATCCAGCATCTTATTGCGGGAAGCGGATTGTTCCTCCGCTGAACCTTGGAGATACTCGGCCACCCTACCCGCCACTGCACCCGAGGTGGTGGTCTCTTGTGCTATCGCATTTTTCACCACGCCCAGGAAGTAACTCTCCAGATTCTGCGTCGGGTTGTCGACGGATACTTCTTCGGATTTGATCTCTGAACGGATGATGTCCAAAATCTTGTCCATCGTTTCCCGTTTCAAAACGGGTGAAGTGATGCGTGTGACATCCGGTTCGGTGAGCAGTTCCTGCAAAGTGCCTTTGGCCTGAATTTTTCCACCGTAATAAATGACGACACGATCGCAGACATCTTCGACATCGGACAACAAGTGACTGCTGAGAATGACGGTTTTGCCTCGTTTTGCCAGTGCAACGATCAGGTCCTTGATCTCGCGACAACCGATTGGGTCCAGTCCGGCGGTGGGTTCATCAAGAATCACCAGGTCGGGGTCATTGATCAAAGCTTGAGCGAGACCGATACGACGTTGCATCCCTTTGGAAAACTCGCCCACCTGTCGGCTGCGGGCGTTGTTCAGACCAACCATTTCGATCAACTGCTCGGCGCGCTTGCGGCGTTCGACCGTATTCAGATTGAACAGATTTCCAAAGAAATCGAGCGTCTCCTTGGAGTCCAGATAACGATATAAGTAGGATTCTTCCGGGAGGTAACCAATACGGGATTTGGTGGCGACGTGACGCGGGGAATGTCCGAACACCTCGATATGCCCTTTGGTGGGATACAAAAGCCCCAGGAGCATTTTGATGGTGGTGGATTTGCCGGAACCGTTGGGTCCGAGCAGACCAAACACTTCGCCTCGGCGCACTTCAAAATCAACGTTATTGACGGCTTTGGCCTTGGGGCGACCCCAGAAATCCTTGAATACCTTGGTCAGGCCTTTCACCGAGATGACGACGTCCCCCTTTTTTTCAGAGGAAGCGTTGGAGCCGGTCAATGCTTCTGTGTTTTCGGTTACCATATGGTTCCTTTGATAAACGTCTTACAAATTAGGCAGGTTGTGTTGCCTGCTTGGGCGCTGGCGTTTCCTCACTTTCAGAAGATTCGGCTTCCGGGTGTTGGAAAGGTTCCAGTTCTTCACCCGAACGCACCAGTCTGAAACTGTTGAACACAACCAACAGCGAACCGACCACATGCAACACGGCGGCGAGGATCGGGTTGATATAGGCCATGGACGCCAGAACAAAACCACCGATCACAAACACCACACCGAACATGAAATTCTGGTTGATGACCGAGCGGGTTTGACGGGAAAGTTTCACGAGGAATGGCAGGCGGCGAAGGTCATTGTTCATCAGCGCGATCGTCGCGCTGTGGATCGCCACTTCACTTCCGGCGGCGCCCATCGCGATGCCCAGATCACCGGCAGCCAGCGCGGGAGCGTCATTCACCCCATCACCGACCACGGCCACACGGTATCCCTTGGCTTTCATCTTGTGGACGTATTCCACTTTGTTCTGCGGGAGACATTCGGCCACAACCTCTTCACAACCAATTTCGCGTGCCACGCGAGCCGCAACGGGCTGGCGGTCACCGGACACCATCGCGATGCGTCGGATATCGGAATCAACCAGATCAGCGAGGGATTCTTTGGCTTCCGTGCGGGTTTGATCCTGTAGACCAATCCAACCGATGAACTTCCCACCGCGGGCCACGTAAAGAAGGCTGTAACCTTCGGCTTCGCTCAAGTCGACGCTGCTGGCAAAATCATCGGTGAGCCCATTATCCTTGAGCCAATTGGCACGTCCGACGATCATGGATTCTCCATCCACATTGGCCGTGATCCCTTTACCGGCGGTTTCCTTGAAATCACCCGGCTCAGACAAGTCCAATCCAGCTTCATTGGCAAGATTTGCCAAGGCTTTTGCAGTCGGATGGTTGCTGTATTTTTCAGCGGATGCAGCCAGGTGCAACAACTCGGCAGGTTTGACACCGTCCTGTGGCGCGAGTCGGCTGACGGCCAGTTTACCAGTGGTCAAGGTTCCGGTTTTATCGAAGATGAAGGCGTTGATTTTAGCGGATAATTCAATATCTGCCACGTTCTTGATCAAGATCCCCAAGCGAGCCGCCGAAGAAAGCGCCGCCACCATCGCGGTCGGTGTGGCCAGAATGAACGCACAGGGACAGGCAATGATGAATACGGTAATCACACGGCTCAAGTCCTGGGTGAACGCCCAGACCAAAGCCCCTACCAAAAGAACCAGCGGTGTATAAAAGCCCATGTATTGATCCACAATGCGCATGATCGGCAACTTGGTCTTTTCAGCGGCAAGGATCAGATCGTGCACGCGACCGAGTGTGGTGTCGGAGTCGGCTCGGCTGACTTTCACTTCGAGCACACCGGTCAAGTTCTGGGTTCCGGCAAAGACTTCATCACCGTCCTTCTTGTCAACCGGCAAGGATTCACCGGTAATGTTGGCCTGGTTGATGGATCCCTCACCACTGGTGATGACGCCATCGGCAGCGATGTTGTCACCAGGACGAATACGAATGACATCCC
>Ga0255776_10003492_pt1 | contig 16931 bp, 12 predicted proteins | sample 071ome_19_FD_179974 | JGI IMG/M metagenome (GOLD analysis project Ga0255776, IMG submission 179974) | Coastal salt marsh microbial communities from the Groves Creek Marsh, Skidaway Island, Georgia - 071413AT metaG (version 2) | ecosystem: Environmental > Aquatic > Marine > Intertidal zone >... | reverse complement strand
GGACCTCGTAATCCGGTGCGTCCGCGCCGTCATACGCAACTGCTTCGCTCATGGCGTTCTCTCCCGTTTATTCGGGAGGAAGGTTAGCGCGGATCGGGGAGGGGCGGTAGGGGCACAAAAAACCCCTCTCCCGCAGGGAGAGGGGTTTGGGGTGAGGGGTTAAACCCTCTTCAGAATATCCCTGTGAGAGCGTAAACCCTCACCCGGCTCGCTGGTGCTCGCCACCCTCTCACTCAGGGAGAGGGTGAGTTCGACTAGACCAGCCCCTCGTCCTGAACCCTCTTGTAGATGTCGTCCAGCGTCTTGCCGGCGCGGCGGATCATCTCCTCGATCTCGCCTTCGGTGATAATCAGCGGCGGGCAGAGCGCAATCGTGTCCGAGGGCAGGGCGCGCATGATGAGGCCGTTGGCCTGGGCCATGGACGCCATCTGGAAGGCGACGCGCTTCGCCGGGTCGAAGGTTCCCTTGTTTTCCTTGTCCGGGGTCAGTTCCCAGCCCGCGAACAGGCCGACGCCGCGCACTTCGCCCACCAGCGGGTGGTCGGCATAGGCGTGCATCTGCTCCTGGAAACCGCGCATCACCGAACGCACATGGCTCAGCAGGTCGCGCTCCTCGTAGATGCGCAGCGTCTCCAGCGCCACGGCCGCGCAGACCGGGTGGCCGGAATAGGTGTAGCCGGTGTTCCACATGCCGTACTTGTCGCCGCCCTCGCGCAGCACCTCGTACACATCGTTGGTCATCATGACCGCGCCGATGGGCAGGTAGGCCGAGGACAGCGCCTTGGCGATGGACATCAGGTCCGGCTTGATGTCGTAGGTCTCGCTGCCGAACATGTTGCCGGTGCGCATGAAGCCGGTGATGACCTCGTCGGCGATCATCAGCACGTCATGCTTCTTCAGCACCGCCTGGATCTTCGGGAAATAGCCGGCCGGCGGCGGGATCAGCCCGCCCGCGCCCATCACGGGCTCGGCGATGAATGCACCGACCGTGTCGGGGCCTTCCGCCTGGATCAGGTCGTCCAGTTCCTGCGCCAGGCGGGTGGAGAACTCGTCCTCGCTTTCCCCGTCCTGGCCCTCGCGCCAGTAGTGCGGCGTGGTGACGTGCAGGAAACGGTCGAGGGGCACGTCGAAGCCCTTCTGGGCGTAATCGACGCCGGTCAGGCTGGACGATGCCACTGTGATGCCGTGATAGGCCTTCTTGCGGCCGATGATCTTTTTCTTGTCCGGCTTGCCGCGGGCGTTGTTGTAGTACCAGACGATCTTCACCTGGGTGTCGTTGGCTTCCGAACCGGAGTTGGTGAAGAACACCTTGCCCATGTTGTTGGGCGCCATCGAGATCAGCTTCTCCGCCAGGTCAATCGCCACCTCGTTGGAGCGGTGGGTGAAGCCCTGCATGTAGGGCAGGCGCAGCATCTGCTCATAGGCGGCCTTGGCCAGACGCTCCTCGCCGAAGCCCAGCGACGTGCACCACAGGCCCGCCATGCCTTCGATCAGCTCGTTGCCCTGATCGTCATAGACGTAGATGCCCTTGCCCTCGTTGACGATGAGGGGGCCGTTCTTTTCATGCGCCTTCAGGTTGGTGAAGGGGTGCAGGTAGTACTCGATGTCCCGCGCTGCGGGAGAGTTCGGCGCGAAGCCGGTGCGGTCGGACGGTGCCATGATGCATTTCCGTTGGTAGGGGTGTTTCGTTGCGGCGAACGTTAGGCGTCCGGGCAGGCGGGAGCAAGGCCCGCCCCCTGACGGATTCCTGTGATGGGCTCAGGCGTCCTGCAGGCGCTCGAATTCGTCCTTGCCCGCATTCGGGCCGGCCTGCACCTCGATCAGGGACAGTTCGCGGTTGTCCGCCGTGGCCAGCGTGTGGGCGGCGCCCGCGGGGATGGAGATGGATTCGCCCGGCTCCAGCGTGCGCACCTGGCCTTCCAGCGCGACCCGGGCCGTGCCCTCCACGACCGTCCAGTGCTGGGCCGTGTGACGGTGGCGGCGCAGACTTACGCGCCCGCCTGCGTGCAGCGTGATCCGCTTCACATGGAAGCCCGGCCCGCGGTTGAGCGTCTTGTACCAGCCCCAGGGGCGATAGACCTCGGGGAAGGTCACGCCCTCGCTGCGCCCGGCCTTGTCGAGCTGATCGACGATGTCGCGCACCTGCTGGACCTCGTCCTTCGGCGCGACCAGCACCGCGTCGGTCGAGGCGACGACCACGAAATCCTCCAGCCCGATGGCGGCGACCAGGGTGCCGTCGCTGCGCAGGTAGCAGTCGCGCGAGCCGACCTGCATGACATCGCCGATAACGACGTTGCCGGCATTGTCCTTCGCGCCGATTTCCCACAGCGCACGCCAGGAGCCCACATCCGACCAGCCGATATCGACGGGCACGACGGCGGCGCGGTCGGTTTTTTCCATCACCGCGTAGTCGATGGATTGCGCCGGCACTTTCCCGAACGCGTCGCGGTCGAGGCGGAAGAAGTCCAGGTCGTCCTTGCCGTCATCCACGGCCTTGCGCGTGGCCGCCGCGATTTCGGGCTCCAGCGCCTCGACCTCGGCCAGCAGAGTGTCGGCGCGGAAGACGAACATGCCGCTGTTCCAGAAGTGGTTGCCGCCCGCCAGGAAGGCCTGAGCGGTCTCAAGGTCGGGTTTCTCGACGAAGCCCGCGACCTCGCGCACCCCGGCCGGGCTGTCCAGGGGGGCGCCCGCCGCGATGTAGCCGAAGCCGGTCTCGGGTGCGCGCGGGGTGATCCCGAAGGTGACCAGGCGGCCGTCGCGGGCCGCTTCGGCGGCGGTACGGGCGGCCTCGCGGAAGGCCGTGATGTCCTGCACCACGTGGTCCGACGGCAGCACCAGCATGACGGCGTCCGGGTCACGCGCCAGCAGCCAAAGCGCGGCGGCGGTGAGCGCAGGCGCGGTGTTGCGGCCCAGCGGTTCCAGCAGGATTCCCTGGGGCGGCTGTTCCTGGCGGCGAAGCTGCTCGGCCACCATGAAGCGGTGTTCCTCGTTGCAGACCACCAGCGGCGGCGCGAACAGGCTCGGCACACCCACGCGCAGCGCGGTGTCGCGCAGCATCGTGTTGTCCCCCACAAGCGGCAGGAACTGCTTCGGGTAGTCGCGCCGGCTCATGGGCCACAGGCGCGTGCCCGAACCGCCGGACAGGATGACGGGGGTGATCAGATCGTTCGCCAAGATCGGGGCTCCCTGTTCGGCGCACTTGCTAGCGGGTTTTGCCGCGAAGTCATAGGATGTTTGTCATGAAAATCAGCGCCATCCAGATGAACACCCGCTCCGATAAGTCGGCGAACCTCGCCGAGGCCCGGCGGCTGGCTGCCCGTGCCGTGGAGCGCGACCGGCCCGACATGGTGGTGTTTCCCGAGGTGTTCGCCTTCATGGGCTCGTCGGTCGCCGACAAGCGCGCGGCCGCCGAGGAGTTGCCAGAAGCAGGCGGCGACGGCGGCGCGGCCCTGTGAGACGCTGCGCGAAATCGCGCGCGAACACGGCGTCTTCGTGCACGGCGGCAGCTTTGTCGAGAAGGATGGTGACCGCTATTTCAACACCACCATCGCCTTCGACCGGGAGGGCGCGGAACTGGCGCGCTACCGGAAGATCCACCTGTTCGACGTCACCACGCCCGACGGGCGCAGCTACAGGGAATCCGACACCTTCGGCGCGGGCCGGGAGGTCGTAATCTATAAGGCGGGCGACGTCACCATCGGCTGCAGCATCTGTTACGACCTGCGCTTCGCCGAGCTTTACCGGGCGCTCGCGGAAGCCGGAGCCGACGTGATGATGGTGCCCGCAGCATTCACGCTCCAGACCGGCAAGGATCACTGGGAGGTGCTGTTGCGCGCCCGCGCCATCGAGACGGAGACCTATGTGGTGGCCGCCGCGCAGACCGGCACCTATTTCGAAGGCAATGACGAGCGGGCCAGCTGGGGGCACACGATGATCGTGAACCCCTGGGGTCATATCCTCGCCCAGGCAGGTGAGGGGACGGGCCATGCCAGCGCCGATATCGATCTGGACTACCTGAAGCAGGTCCGCGCGCGCATTCCGGTGGCAAACCACCGGGTGCTGTGAACCGGACTGGACGGAGAACAAGATGAACATCCGCGACGAGATCAAACGCGACCATGCGCTGCTGACCGAATGGCGGCGTGACTTTCATGCCCATCCGGAGCTCGCCTTTGAGGAGGAACGCACGGCGGCGCTGGTCGCGGAACGGCTGCAGAGCTTCGGCATCGAGGTCGAGACGGGGATCGCCAAGACGGGCGTGGTCGGCAAGCTCAAGGCCGGGACCGGCAACCGGGCCATCGCGCTGCGTGCGGATATGGACGCGCTTCCGATGCAGGAAGGCAACGACTTCGCCCACGCCTCCACGATACCGGGGAAGATGCATGGCTGCGGCCATGACGGCCACACCACCATGCTGCTCGGCGCGGCGAAATATCTGGCGGAAACAAAGGGCTTCGACGGCACGGTCTATTTCATCTTCCAGCCGGCCGAGGAAGGCGCGGGCGGGGCCGAGGTGATGGTGAAGGAAGGTCTGTTCGACCGGTTCCCCGTCGAAGCCGTGTACGGCATGCACAACTGGCCGGGCATGCCCGTCGGAAAGGTCGGTGCGTCGGCGGGTCCGATGATGGCGGCCTTCGATACCTTCGACCTGTACATCCGTGGCAAGGGCGGGCACGGCGCGATGCCGCACCAGGCTGTCGATAGCGTCCTGGTCGCGTGTGAGGTGGTGGGCGCGCTGCAGTCCATCACCAGCCGCAACACCGATCCCGTCGATGCGCTTGTGGTGACAGTCACGCAGATTCATGGCGGGGATGCCTACAACGTCATCCCGGGCGAGGTGCATCTGGCCGGTACCGTCCGTTCATTCCGCGAAGAGGTGCGCGACAGCGTGGCGCCGGCCATGAAACGCATCGCCGATGGTATCTGCGCGGCCTATGGAGCCACGGCGGAACTGCGCTACGACAAGCTGTATCCGGCGACCGTCAACTCCGTCGAGGAGACGGAGCAAGCCGTTGCCGCGGCGGCGGCCGTGGTCGGTGCGGACGCGATCGACCGGAGTCCGGTGCCCAGCATGGGAGCGGAGGACTTCGCCTACATGCTGCGCGAAAAGCCGGGGTCCTATATCTGGATGGGCAACGGGGACGTGGAGGGTGGCTGCATGCTTCACAATCCCGGCTACGACTTTAACGACGAGATCATTCCCATCGGCGTGTCCTACTGGGCGGAGCTGGTGGAGCAGGCCCTGCCGGCTGAGCGCTAGGCCGCCAATCCCGGCCGGTTAATTTCCACCGCGATTTCGTTAACCATATCGCAAGGCTTGGGCGGCAAAAATCCGCTCTGCCATGCCACTGCTTCTTCACGCAATCATTGTCGCGTCCTACTTCGTCCTCGCTTCGGCGATCGCGTTGCTCGCGCCCGTGTATATCCCCGGTGTCAGCGAGGCGATGTCGCCCTTCGCCGGGATTTTCACATTTCTCATGTGCGGTTTTGCCCACTATGCTTTCGTTCAGAGTGAGCGCGAGCGCCGAATGAATGAGGAACTGATCCTCATGCGCCGGCAGACTCGGGAAATCGCGGAAGATCTGCTCAACACCCAGACCCAGGCGCTGCAGATGCGTCAGTCGCTGGAACAGGTCGGCAAGGCCGGTGAGCAGCGGGTTTCGCAGATGGTGTCGGAGGTGAAGGTCCTGCAGGGCCTGATCGAGAGCTTCTCCCACAAGCAGGCACAGCAGGTCGCGGCCATGGGGCAGGCGCAGGTCGCCGAACGCCCCAAGCTGGTCGCGGTTGAAGGCGGCAAGTCGGTTCGTGCGCCGTCAGGTGACGAACTGCGTTCTCCGGAAGACGCCGAGGTTCTGGATATCGTCCAGGAAGCGCTGCGGCTCGACCGCGTGGATGTCTATCTGCAGCCGATCGTCAGCCTGCCCCAGCGCAAGAACCGCTTCTACGAGTGTTACACCCGTATCCGCGCGGAGGACGGCCGGGTGATTGGGCCGGGCCAGTATATCGGTGTGGCAGAGCGCGAAGGCCTCGTCACGGCTATCGACAACATGCTGCTGTTCCGCTGCGTGCAGCTCATCCGCCGCACCCAGCGCCGCAACTACGACACGGCCTTCTTCTGCAATATTTCGCGCGACAGCCTGACCGACACGAACTTCATCGGCGATTTCGTGGACTTCGTGTCGGAGAATCCCGATCTCGCGCCGAAGCTGTTCTTCGAATTCGGCCAGGCCGATATCGAGAGCGCACCGCCTGCGACCATCGGTAACCTCGCACGGCTGGCGGATCTGGGTTTCCGGTTCTCGCTGGACCAGCTCACCCATCTAAACCTCGACCTGCAGGGCCTGTCCGCGAAGAACTTTCGTTTCGTGAAGGTCGATGCGCAGTTCTTCCTGTCGGATGAGGAATCGCTGGGCGCCGGCGTCCGGGCGTCCGATATCAAGGAATGGCTGGACCGCGACGGACTAGACCTCATCGTCGAGAAGATCGAGGATGAACGTCAGCTCGTCGAGCTGCTCGATTACGGGATCGATTTCGGCCAGGGCTACCTGTTCGGTGAGCCCCGCCTCAGCCGCTCCGACTGAGCGACGGCACACGCACCGGTAAATCCGGCTTTCTTCGGCGCGGCGGGCGTGGCATACGCCCGGGGTACCCGTCACAGCCCCGCCGTTCCCATGTCCGTCGAACTTTTGCCCAATCTCTCCCCGCTTGCGGACCGTTTCGATCACCTGATCGTCGATCTGTGGGGCACGCTCCACAATGGAATCGCGCCGCTGCCGGGCGCGGTCGAATGCCTGGCCGAATTCAAGGCGGCGGGCGCGGAGATCGTTCTGCTGTCCAACGCACCGTTCCGCGTTTCGGGTGTGCGCACCGTGCTGGAGCAGATCGGCATTCCCGACGACATCTATGACGATATCTTCTGTTCCGGTGAGGTCGCCTGGCACGCCATCCGTGACCGGCGGGACGACTGGCATGCGCGGCTGGGCCCGAAGGCGGCCTTCATCGGCCCGGAGCGCCACCGCCCCATGCTCGACAACCCTGCCATCGAAGCCGAGGCTTTGATCGAGGACGCCGATTTTGTGATGTGCACCGGGCCGCGCGAAGCGGGCGATACCCTGGACGACTATCTGCCCGAACTGGAGCGCGCGGCGGCGCGGAGCCTGCCGATGGTCTGCACCAATCCCGACCGTGAGGTTCTGCGCGGCGACCAGCGCGAAATCTGCGCGGGCGCCATGGCGGAAGCCTACGAGACGCGCTTCGGCGGCGACGTCGCATGGCACGGCAAGCCCTACCGTCCGGTCTTCGACGCCGTGCTGGATTCCATCGGTTCACCGGATCGTGATGGGGTGCTGATGATCGGCGACGGGCTGGGCACGGATATCGCCGGTGCGGCGGGCGCCGGGCTGGCGTCGGCCTTTGTGGTGAGCGGGATTGCGAGCGAGCGCCTGGGTGTCGCCTATGGCGACTTGCCGGGTGCGGAAGCCCTGTCGGAACTGCTCGCGGACGCGCCTGCGATGCCGAACTATGCGATCCCCGGCCTGATCTGGTAGGCGTCCCTCGGCGTATTCTGTGTGCTAGCGTGGCGCGCGCCGCAGGAGAGTTCCGCATGGCTGTTCACAGCCACCAATGGATCTGGACATTCGATCACCCGCCCGAGGCGTTGTGGCCGCATTTTGCGGACACGGCACGCTTCAACGAGGCGGCGGGACTGCCCAAGCACGGCATCGTCGAAACGCCCATGCCGGACGGCTCGGTGCTGTTCGAGGGCCGCGGCAAGCAGGGCCGCATGACCCTGGAGTGGCGTGAGGAGCCGGTGAACTGGATTGCCAACCGGTGGTTCGAACACCGCCGGCATTTCACCAGGGGCCCGCTGAAGGAGCTGTGCGCGCATCTGCGGCTCGAGCCGGATGGCGCGGGCAGCAGGTGCACCTATACGCTTGAAGCGGAAGCGAGCGGGCTGCTGGGTGAAATCGCGCTGCGCACGGTTTTCTTCAAGGCGGCCGGAAAGACCTTCGGCGAAATGGTCCGCAAGGTGGAGATGTTCGTCTCCGGTGAGCGAGAGACACCCTTCGATGTGCCGCCGCCGGTTCTGGACGAGGGTGCGCGGCAACGCCTTGCTCGCGCGGTCGATCACATCGAGGCGTCGCCCCATGGGCATGGCCTGACACAGCGTCTCGCAAAGCTGGCGACGACGGGGCAGGAAGTCGATGTGGTCAAGCTCCGCCCGCTGGAACTGGCGCGGCGCTGGGGCGCGCCGGAGCGTGACGTGGTCGAGCTGTGTCTGGAGGCGACACGTGCGGGCCTGCTCGATTTGCGCTGGGACATATTGTGCCCGCGCTGCCGTGTGGCGAAGTCGATCTCCAACGGGCTGGACGAATTGCCGACCGGTGCGCATTGCGGGACCTGCAACATCGACTACGAACGCGATTTCTCGCGCAACGTGGAACTCAGTTTTCAGCCAGCACCGGGCATCCGCCCTATCGCCTTCGGGGAGTACTGCCTGTTCGGTCCCATGAGCACGCCCCATGTGCTGGCCCAGATTGCGGTGCGTGCGGGGGAAAGCCGGGAGCTGGATGCGGCCTTCGCGCCCGGTCCGTATCGCCTGCGCACACTGGAGGCGGGGCCGGAGACAAGCTTTGAATATGACGGAGGCGGCTTCCCTGAAGTCATGGTGTCCACTGACGCGGTGGCTGCTGGAGGCCCTGCCGCGCCGGGCAAGCTGGTCCTGACGAACCATGCGCCGCACGACCGGGTGTTCGTGATCGAGGAACTGACCTGGGAGCGCGATGCGCTGACGGCGGACCGTGTGACCATGATGCAGGCCTTCCGCGACCTGTTCTCGGACCAGGTTTTGCGCCCGGGCGATGAGGTGGCGATCCGCCGCGTGGCGCTGATGTTTACCGATCTGCGCGGCTCCACGGCGCTCTACGAGGCAATCGGGGACGCGCGGGCCTACGGCCTCGTGCGCGATCACTTCGCTGTGCTGACCCAGATCGTGCGCAACCATGACGGCGCTGTCGTGAAGACCATCGGCGATGCGGTGATGGCCGCCTTCGCCGACCCCGGACAGGCGCTGGCCGCGGCCATCGACATCCAGGCGGCGGTCGAGCGGTTCAATGTCGAGCACGCCGCCCAGGCCGGCCGTGAAAAGGCCGTGACCATCAAGATCGGCCTTCATAAGGGCGCCAGCATCGCGGTGACGCTGAATGACCGGCTCGATTATTTCGGCAGCACGGTGAACATGGCCGCGCGCCTGCAGGGCCAGAGCCGGGGCGGCGATATCGTCCTTTCGCAGAATTTTGCAGACGACCCTGCGGTCACGGAGATGCTGGCCGGGCTCGCGGCATCGCGCGAAAGCGCGGAATTGCGCGGATTCGAGGATCCGGTGCCATTCCTGCGCGTCACGTCTGGTTAACGGGCGTTCGATAGACCCGTCCTTCCCCACCGACTATACTTTCCGCCAATCGCTCACCAGTGCATGAGCCGGTAAATGGCTGAATTTCCGAAGAATACCCTCGAGGAATGGCGCGCGCGCGCCGACAAGGAACTGCGCGACCGCTCGCCGGACGATCTCGTCTGGCGCACGCCGGAAGGGATCGACATCCGTCCCGTCTATACGGCGGCGGATCTGGAGGACATTTCCTGGCGTGACAGCCTGCCGGGGTTCGCGCCGTTCATCGGCGGCCCGAAGGCCACCATGTATGCGGGCCGGCCCTGGACGATCCGTCAGTATGCGGGCTTCTCCACGGCCGAGGAATCCAACGCCTTCTACCGCAAGGCACTGGAAGGCGGGCAGCGCGGCCTTTCGGTCGCCTTCGATCTGGCGACCCATCGCGGCTATGACAGCGACCATCCACGCGTCGTCGGCGATGTGGGCAAGGCCGGTGTCGCCATCGACAGCGTTGAGGACGCGAAGATCCTGTTCGACGGTATCCCGCTCGACGAGATGAGCGTGTCGATGACCATGAACGGCGCCGTCCTGCCGGTGATGGCGAACTATATCGTCGCGGCCGAGGAGCAGGGTGTGTCGCAGGACAAACTGTCCGGGACCATCCAGAACGACATCCTCAAGGAGTTCATGGTCCGCAACACCTATATCTATCCGCCCGAACCTTCGATGCGGATTGTCGCGGACATCATCGGTTACACCGCCGAGCACATGCCCCGGTTCAACTCGATCTCGATTTCCGGCTACCACATGCAGGAAGCAGGCGCGACGGCGGTGCAGGAGCTCGCCTTCACGCTGGCCGACGGCGTGGAATATGTGCGCGCGGCCCGCTCGACCGGGCTGGACGTGGACAAGTTCGCGCCGCGCCTGTCCTTCTTCTTCGGCATCGGCATGAACTTCTTCATGGAGATCGCCAAGCTGCGCGCCGCGCGCTTCCTGTGGGCGCACCTGCTGCGCGACGAGTTCGATGCACAGGATGAGCGTTCCCTGATGCTGCGCACCCACTGCCAGACATCCGGCGTGTCGCTGACCGAGCAGGATCCGTATAACAACGTGGTGCGCACCACGATCGAGGCTCTGGCCGCGACGCTGGGCGGCACCCAGTCGCTGCACACCAACTCCTTCGATGAAGCGGTGGCGCTGCCGACGCCGTTCTCGGCCCGGATCGCGCGGAACACCCAGCTCATCCTCCAGCACGAGACCGGGATCACCAACGTCGTCGATCCGATGGCCGGGTCCTATTACCTGGAAAGCCTGACCAACAGCCTTGTCGTCGAGGCCCGCAAGCTGATCGCGGAGGTCGAGGAGCTGGGCGGCATGACCAAAGCTGTTGAATCCGGCATGCCGAAGCTGCGCATCGAGGAGGCCGCCGCGCGCCGACAGGCCCGGATCGACAGGGGCGAGGACGTGATCGTTGGCGTGAACCGCTTTCAGCCCAGCGAGGTCGAGGAAATCGACGTGCTGGATATCGACAACACCAAGGTGCGCGAGGCCCAGATTGCGCGGCTGGAACGTATCCGCGCCGAACGCGACGGTGTCGCCTGCACCGCCGCGCTGGACGCGCTCACGAAGATCGCGGAGACCAGCGAAGGCAACCTGCTGGCGGCCTGTGTCGATGCTGCACGCGCGCGGGCCACGGTCGGGGAGATGTCGGACGCCATGGAAAAAGTCTTCGGGCGCCATCAGGCGACGGTCAAATCCATCTCGGGCGTCTATGCGTCGGCCTATGAGGACGACGAGGGCTTCGCCAAGGTCGTCTCCGATATCGAGGCTTTCGCAGAGGAAGAGGGCCGACGCCCGCGCATGCTTGTGGTCAAGCTTGGCCAGGACGGGCATGACCGGGGTGCGAAAGTGATCGCGACGGCGTTCGCAGATCTGGGCTTCGACGTGGATATCGGCCCGCTCTTCGCGACGCCGGAGGAAGCCGCGCGCCAGGCGGTCGAGAACGACGTGCATGTAATCGGTGTGTCCACCCAGGCGGCCGGTCACAAGACGCTTGTTCCGCAGCTCATCGAGGCGCTGAAGGCGGAGCGGGCCGACGACATCATCGTTATCTGCGGCGGCGTGATCCCGGCCAAGGACTATGATTTCCTGAAAACCGCTGGTGTGTCTGCGATTTACGGTCCGGGCACGAACATTCCGGCGGCGGCGGGCGAGGTGGTCGAGATGATCCGCCGGAACCGACGCGCGGCTGCCTGATCCCATGTCCGACAATCAGGGGGCGTGGCCGGACGAGGGCGATGACGGGTACCGTGGGGCTGGCCAGCCGGCCCTGAATTCCTACGATCAGCCCGGCGGGCGCAGCATCCTGCCGACAATCCTGGCCTGGACGCTGGCCGCTCTGGCGATCATCTGGGTGATGCTCAGCGTCTGGTATGTGGGCGCGACGGTCGGATTCTCTCTCGTCCCTCAACTTCTGCCGCACGAGATCGGCGCGCTGATCGCTGGTGCGCTGGTGCCGCCCGTCCTGTTTTTTGCGCTGGCCGCTTGGGCGGTGCGCGACAACCAGATGTCTTACGACATTTCCGTTCTCGAGCAGCAGATCTGGCGGATGGAGAATCCGCACCGGCGTGCGGCGGCCGGGCTGACGGAAATTGGCGACGGACTGCTCGCCTACGCCCAGGCACTCGAAAGCGCGGTTGCGAACGCGCGAACCCAGCTCGATGATCTGCGCGGCGGGTTCGACCGGGAAATCGCCGACTTCGAGCAGGTGGCGGATTCGGTTCGCGCGCGCGCCGTCGATTCCGGGGAGACCCTGCGTGCCCAGGCGGAGGAACTGTCCGCGACGGCGGCGCGTATCGCCGACAACATGGAAAAGATCCGCGGCACCGGTCGGGACGAGGCGCTGGCCATCGATCAGGCCTCCGAACGGGCGACGGGGTCGCTGCGGGAACTGATCGAATCCATGCGCGGCCAGATCGACGCGATCGAGTCGAGCTTCCGGCAGGCCGTCGAGAACACGGTCGGCCGGGTCAGCGGCGCGGGCAATTCCGCGTCTGAGGACATCCGCGCGGCGGCCGATATTGTCGTGGCACAGACCCGCGACGTGGTGGAGGCGGTGCGGGTCCAGACCGATGCAGCGAGTACGGCAATCGGTGAGGCCGGCGCCCAGATCGCGGGTGAAATTTCCCGCTCGCCCGACAGCATGCTGGCAAATGCACGTGCGGTCGGCGATGAACTGGAGCGCCGCGCCGCCGAAGTTGCCGAAGGATTCGAGGCGGCGGTGGCGCGGGCCGGTGAGCGGCTGGAGGAACTCTCGAGCGACGCGGGCGCGCGTTCGGAAGAGGTCTCGCGCGAACTGTCGACGCGCATGGAAGAGACCGGCACCAACTTCGAGCGGCTGGCGCAGGCCGTCTCGGCGCATGTCGCAGAGGTCTCGGCCCAGGCCGCACTGCGCGCGCGAGAAACCGCTGAAGCCACGTCCGCCAGTGTCGCGCAGACGGCGCAGGCGCTGGAAGGTGCGCTCGCGGGGGCGCGAGAGGAAGCTGACGCGATGATCGACCGGTTGCGGGCTGAGGCCGATCTGCTGGCCGAACAGGCGGCCGCCAACCTGGCCCAGGTGGGCGAGATGGGCGAGCGGCTGCGCGCCTATGCAGGTGAGGTGTCCGACGCGACCGGTCTGGCCGAGGGGAAGGGCAAGGCGCTGGGCGAGGCGTTCCGGCAGGAAGCGCAGACGCTGGAGATCGTGGCCCGCGACGCCTCGGAGCGGGCAGAGCATATCTCCTCGGAACTGCGTGAGGCCGCGGGCGCCCTGACGCGCGTGACCGAACTGGCGACCGCCGCGGGCAGTGATGTGCGCGAGGCCTTCGCCGAGAACGCGGAGACCATGCGCGCGGAAATCGACAAGGCCGTGGCCCGTGCCCAGCGCAGCCGCGAGGACATTCTCGGCCACCAGTCCGCGCTTGAGGCTGCCGCCGACGCCGCCGAGGCGCGGATCAACGCCGTACGCGAGACCCTGGGCCAGGGTTCACAGGACATGAACCAGGCGGCAGAGCGCGCCAGCGCGCTCGTGCGGCGGGTGCGCGAGGAGCTGGGCAGCGAGCGCCAGCATTTCACCGATGTGGCGTCGGACATCGAGGAACGTCTGGCCGCCTTCCGGTCCACGATCAACCAGGCCTCCGAAGCGGTCACAGAAGCCTCCGGCAGTGCAGACGAGGCCGCCCGCACGGTGCACGACGCGCTGCGCCGCCAGTCCCAGGAGCTGACCAATGCCAGCGTGACGGCGGGGGCGCGCGCCGAGGCGCTGGGCGAATCCCTGACCCAGCACACCGAAGCCCTGCAGCAGGCCGCCGGGGAATCGCTGGCCCGCCTGAGCGAGGTCCGCGACATGATTCAGCGCGAGAGCGAGGTGCTGGAAGGCAGTGCCCGCACGGCGCGTGAAGGCATGTCCGACGTGGCCAGTCTGTTGCGTCAGCGCCGTGAGGAATTGACCACCGGCACCGAGGAGATGCGCCGCGCCACGGCGGAGACCGAGGAGATGCTGTCGAACCGGGGCCGCGAGGTACGGACGACGGTCGAAGGCATCCTCGAACGCTGGCGGGCGCTGGGCGATGTGCTGGCAGAGCGGGGCGAGAGCCTGCGCGAGACCGGGGAGGGCGCGGTCGAACGCGCCGAGAGGGTCATCCAGACCCTTGAGCAGCACACAGGTGAATTCGCCCATTCGACCGACCGCCTGGAAAACAAGGTCGAGTCCCTGCGCGACCAGTTGCGAGAGCAGGCGCGTGACATGCAATCAGCCATCGACCAGGTGTCGGAACGGGCCGAAACGCTGGCGTCCACCTTCCGCATGCAGGAACACGCACTGATCGAGGCGGCGGAGGAGGCCGTGCGCAACACCGAAGAGGTGCGCGCGGCATCCATCGACGCCAACCGCGGCGTGCTGCTGCACACGGTCAACCGGGTGCTCGACACGCTGGGCTCGGTCGGGGTCGAGCTTGACCGGATCATGGATGGCGACGGTGCGCAGGAGGCGGCGCGCCGGTTCAGCCGGGGCGACCGGACGGTGGCCCTGCGCAAGATCGCCGCGCGGGTGCGTGAGCCTGTGGCCATTGCACGGGTGCGCGAACTCTATGAGGAAGATCAGGAGTTCCGGGCGCTGGCGATCCGCTACCTGCGGGAGTTCGAGCGCCTGCTGACCCAGGCGGGCGACGCGGACCCGGACGAACTCCTCAGCGCCAGCCTGCTGACAGCCGATGTCGGCAAGGCCTACCTGCTGCTTTCGCGCGCGGTGGACCGCCACAAATAGCCGATTTTCCGGCCTGTTTCGATGTTTCTGACGTTTGTAAGGCGTGTCTCCCGGAGGGCCTGCCGGTTGTCATGTGAAAGGGGAATTATTTTTAATAAATGTAATAATTATTGTGTTTATTATATCTGTATGGCAGATGTATAAGGGTTTGTGGATGCGTTTGACCTTCTGTGAGGGGCATGGCCTTACAAATGGAAGTTTCGCTCGATCCGGCAGACCGAAATCTGCTCGATGTCGTTCAGGAGGACGCGCGGCTGTCCTTCCGTGAGATCGCGCGGCGTGTCGGCATGTCCACGCCGGCCGTGGCCGAGCGCATCCGCAAGCTGGAGGCGGCAGGCGTCATCACCGGCTATGCGGCGCGGGTGGCGCGTCCCGCTGTGGGGCGGGGCATCGAGGCCTTTCTTCGGCTGACGGTGGCGGATCAGGACTTCCGGCGCGTGACCGGCCTGTCGGAAAGCCTCGACGCGGTCGTCGAGTGTCATCACGTGATCGGCGAGGACAGTTTTCTGATCCGGGTCGCGGTCGGGTCGGTGGCTGATCTGGAGGATGTCGTCTCGCGGTTCCGCAAGATCGGGCCGGTGCGCAGTTCGCTGGTGCTGTCGTCGCCGGTGGACGGCAAGCCGGTGCGCGCACCGTCCCTGACAAAACGCACGGACACGCGCTAGGTTGCGCGCGGAAAACCGGGACGGGGCGATGGCGTCAGGCAACAGCGATATCGGGGAACTGGCCGGAAAGGTGCGTAGCGGCGACCGGCGTGCGCTGGCGCGCGCGATCACCCTGATCGAGTCCACCCGGGACGACCACCGCACGGATGCAGAGCGGTTGCTGGAAACCCTGCTGCCGGATACGGGCAACAGCATCCGTGTCGGCATCTCCGGGGTGCCGGGTGTCGGCAAGTCCACCTTCATCGAGACTTTCGGCCAGCACGTCATTGCGGCGGGCCACAAGGTCGCCGTGCTGGCCGTCGATCCGTCCTCGCGGCGCACCGGCGGATCGATCCTCGGTGACAAGACCCGCATGGAACAGCTTTCGCGCAATCCGGATGCTTTCATCCGCCCGTCGCCCACAGCGGGCACACTGGGCGGTGTCGCACGGCGCACGCGCGAGGTGTTGCTGGCCTGCGAGGCTGCCGGCTTCGACGTGGTGCTGGTCGAGACCGTCGGCGTCGGCCAGTCGGAAACGGCGGTGTCAGATCTGGTCGATATGTTCCTGCTGCTGTTGCTGCCGGGCGGCGGCGACGAGCTGCAGGGCATCAAGAAGGGCATCATGGAACTGGCCGACATGGTGGTGGTGAACAAGGCCGATGGCGACCTGGCCGATGTGGCCGGGCGGTCGGCCTCCGAATACGCCAACGCGCTGCGCCTCCTGCATCCGACGACGGCGGACTGGATTCCGCCCGTCCTGACCTGTTCATCGCTGAAAGGCACGGGAATCGGCGAGGTCTGGGACCGGATCGGCGAGTTCGCGACCCTGATGCGCTCGTCCGGGGCGTTCGAGGCGCGCCGCGCCGAACAGGCCCGGCGCTGGATGTGGGGGGAGGTGGATGAGAACCTGTTATCCGCCTTCCGGCGGCATCCCGATGTGCGCAAATTGCTCGCCGAACTGGAAAATCGGGTGTCCGAGACGGAAATGACCCCGTCGGCGGCCGCGCAGATGCTTCTGGAGGCGTTTCGCGACGGCTGAAACCGCGTAAAAAGGTCGTGACGTTTGGCTTGACCCCACCGGGCGCTTCGCCTAAAAACTGCCGCCAACGCGCCTTCCGGGGCGCGCAACTCATTCATGGAGCGAGATAATGTCGCGCCGCTGTGCCATTACGGGCAAGGGTGTGATGACAGGCAACAACGTCAGTCACGCACACAACAAGACCCGCCGCCGGTTCCTGCCGAACCTGCAATCGACCATGCTTTACAGCGAGACCCTGTCGCGCGGTGTGCGCGTGAGCCTGACTGCGAGGGCCATCCGCACCATCGAGCACAAGGGTGGCGTCGATGCCTTCCTTCGCGATACCGCATCCAGCAAGCTTCCGCGCGAACTGCGCCGCCTGAAGCGCGATCTGGAAAGCGCGGCTGCCGCGAACTGAACCGGCATTTCCGCCGTTTAGAGAAAGCCCGCGTTTCGCGGGCTTTTTTGCTGTGCGCCTGCGTATATGCTGAGACCCGGGGACCATGAGCGACTATCCAGGCTTTTCGTTTGAGGTGACGAAGAACGTCACCGCCGACGCCGGTTGGCCGAACGCGGCACG
>Ga0255776_10003488_pt1 | contig 16937 bp, 18 predicted proteins | sample 071ome_19_FD_179974 | JGI IMG/M metagenome (GOLD analysis project Ga0255776, IMG submission 179974) | Coastal salt marsh microbial communities from the Groves Creek Marsh, Skidaway Island, Georgia - 071413AT metaG (version 2) | ecosystem: Environmental > Aquatic > Marine > Intertidal zone >... | reverse complement strand
CCAAATCAATAAAACATGAAGTGGGTGTTGCGCATCCTTTTCGTAACAATCCTATCGGGGATATTTTTCGGTTATTACTATCGGAACAACATCGATTTTGACCTCGGGCAAAAAATAATTGGTTTTAATGTGCTGGGTGGCGCGATCCTATACCTACCCTTGTTTTTATTTCACCGCTGGAATGGCAAATCCTTAAAGGATTATACCCTCACCCCCGAAAACCTTAAAAGAATAAAAGACCGTAGTAAAATCCCAATCAAAAACACCAAAAGGGAAAATAAATCTTCATAATTCGCTTAAAAGACATTATTAAGCGTAACTTGCGGCCATAATTATTATTTATGACTGGAACAGTTAAATTTTTTAATGTTGCCAAAGGATTTGGTTTCATTACCGACGATGCATCTGGAGAAGATGTATTTGTTCATGTTACTGCCCTTAACGGGTTGACACTCCAAGAGGGTGACAAAGTTGAGTATGTTGAAGAAGAAGGTAAAAAAGGGAAGCAAGCTTCCAATATCAGCCTATTGTAAATACATTACGACTACGACTAAATTAAAGCACTCCTTGTGAGTGCTTTTTTTTATGACCGCTTTTTAGAAAAAAAATCCCATAAAAGCTGTTGGGCTTCGTCTTCGAGTATCCCTCCCAAAATCTGTGTTTTGGGGTGGGCAGTCACCCCTGCCTGCACAAAACCCCGTTTTGGATCTGCTGCCCCATAGACGACCCGCTCCAATTGACTCCAATAAAGCGCCCCCATACACATAACACATGGTTCTAAAGTCACATAAAGGGTGCACCCCTTTAGATATTTTCCATTTATAAAGTTTGCAGCAGACGTTATGGCTTGCATTTCTGCATGTGCGGTAACATCATGGAGTTGCTCGGTTAGGTTATGAGCACGTGCAATGATCTTTTGATGGGTCACTATAACAGCGCCTACCGGCACCTCATCCTTTTCAAAAGCTTTTTGAGCTTCCAAAAGGGCTTGTTTCATAAAAAATCGATCATCTAACAAATCTTCCATGCAATGAAAATACAAAACTCGTTGATAGAAATAACAGAATCCTATCTTTGTGTCATGTTGCTCGATACCATTTTATCGCCCAAAGACTTAAAGGCACTATCTGATGACGCATTGGAGCAACTTTGTGCAGAATTACGCCAAAGAATCATCAATGTGGTCGCCAAAAACGAAGGGCACTTGGGTGCTAGCTTAGGCACCATAGAACTCACCGTAATGCTACACGCCATCTTTGACAGTCCAAACGATCAAATGATATGGGATGTTGGGCATCAAGCCTATGGCCATAAAATACTCACAGGCAGAAACGTTCAATTTGAATCCAACCGACAATGGGGGGGCATCAGTGGTTTTCCGGCACGCTCAGAAAGCCCGCATGACCGTTTTGGCACGGGCCATGCAGGCACCTCAATTGGTGCAGCTTTGGGTATGGCATTGGCTGCTCAATTGCAAGGAGATCAACAAACCAAATACATTGCGATCATCGGAGATGCCTCTATTGCCAGCGGCATGGCCTTTGAGGCACTCAATCACCTCGGAACCACCCAAGCCAATGTTTTGGTAGTGCTCAATGACAACGCCATAGGCATAGATCCCAGTGTGGGCGCCTTGAAAAATTATTTTGAAAAAATTAAAACCGAGACACAGCCCAACACCAACCTTTTTCAGACGCTTAATATCCCTTATTCGGGTCCCATAGATGGCCATGACTTAAAACTTTTGAGAACAACCTTGACGGATTTAGCTCAAAAAAATGGCCCCCAACTCCTCCATATCAAGACTACTAAAGGTAAAGGGTTTCCATCGGCAGAAAACGATCAAGTTCGTTTTCATGCACCGGGCAAATTTGACCCAACTACCGGAAAAATCAATAAAACTCCAGACGTAAATTTGACCAAATATCAAGACGTTTTTGGAAAAACGCTAACCCAATTGGCCGTACAAAATCAAAAAATTGTCGCCATCACACCAGCCATGGTTTCCGGTAGCGGGCTAACACCTTTTTTTGAAAAATTTCCTCAGCGAAGTTTTGACGTAGGCATTGCTGAACAACACGCGCTAACCCTTGCTGCTGGTATGGCCACCCAGGGAATCATCCCCTTTTGTATCCTCTACTCAACTTTTTTACAACGGGCCTACGACCAGCTCATACATGACATTGCACTTCAACAATTGCCTGTGGTGCTTTGCATTGACCGCGCAGGGTTGGTGGGTCATGATGGCCCAACACACCATGGTGTTTTTGATATACCGTTTCTAAAAACCATCCCAAATCTAATCTTTGCTGCTCCCAAGGATGAAGTGGCACTTCGCAACCTTTTGTACACGGCACAACTGGGTATTTCCAAACCCTTAGCGATTCGATATCCACGCGGCTATGGGAAACAAAGCGATTGGGAACGTCCTTTTGAAAAAGTAGCATTCGGAAAAGGAACACTCCTCAAAAAAGGAAGGGATGTGCTAATAATCAGTGTGGGCAGCACCGCTCAAGCAGTAGAAACTGCCCTCGATCAGATTGATCATTTGGATGTTGCACATGCCGATTTGGGTTTCATAAAACCCTTAGACACCCTGTTTTTAGAAACGCTTTTTAAGCAGTTTAAAATCATTATAACGGTCGAAGATGGCGCCATATCAGGAGGAGCTGGCGAAAGTGTTTTGGCGTTTGCACACCAATCTGGCTACACGGGTACCCTTCACAGTATGGGCATCGAAGATGCTTTTGTACCACATGGTAGACTTGAAAAAATTCACGAAATTGCAGGAGTAAGCCCCGAGCGAATCGTTTCCAAAATACACGAACTACTTGCATAATCATAAAACCTCGAAATACTACTTTTATGGCCGACCAAAAACGACTTTTTCTACTTGATGCATACGCGTTGATTTTTAGAGGCTATTATGCTTTTATAAAAAACCCAAGAATCAATTCGAAAGGCATGGATACTTCGGCCATCATGGGTTTTATGAACTCACTTTTGGACGTTATCAAGCGAGAGCGACCCGATCATCTTGCTGTATGCTTTGACAAAGGAGGCTCGGCGACACGCACAGAAATGTTTGAGGACTACAAAGCCAATCGAGATGAAACCCCAGAAGCCATAACACTTGCGGTCCCTTATATTCAAAAACTACTCGAAGCCATGCACATACCTGTGGTGGTCAAAGAGGGTTTTGAAGCCGACGACATCATTGGAACACTTGCCAAACAAGCCGAAAAACAAGGTTATAAGACCTTTATGGTTACGCCCGATAAAGACTTTGCTCAACTGGTTTCGGAAAATATTTTTATGTACCGTCCTGCCCGAATGGGTAATGGGATAGAAATCTGGGGCATCCCCGAAGTACAAGAAAAATTTGAAGTGGAACGCCCCGAACAAGTCATCGATTATCTTGGGATGATGGGCGATGCCATTGACAATATCCCTGGGCTACCAGGAGTAGGCGACAAGACTGCCAAAAAATTTATCAAAGAGTTTGGCAGCATGGAGGCCCTGCTTGAAAATACCGATCAAATCAAAGGAAAACTAAAAGAAAAAATAGAAGCGCATAAAGCACTCGGTATTTTATCAAAAAAATTAGCCCGAATTATAACAGACGTTCCCGTTGCATTTGATGCATCTGCCTACGAACTGTCCAAACCAGACAACGAAGCAGTAAGTCAATTGTTTGAAGAACTCGAATTTAGACGCATGAAAGAAAATTTTGATAAAATTTTCTCTGACGAAGCTGCCGAAACTTCAACAACCCCTTCAGAAGCCCCCATAAAAAAAGAACTCCCAACCGGTGGCTTTGACCTCTTCAATCAGCCGGGAGCAGGCACCCAACAAGAAGGGGATAAAAAAGCGCTCCCAACGCAAAAACATTGGTATCAATGCGTAGACACCCCAATAGCGCAAGAGCTGCTTATCGCAAAACTTTTGCTTCAAAAAAGTGTCTGTTTTGACACCGAAACCACCGGGCTGGATGCATTAGAAGCCCATTTGGTTGGAATTGCCTTTTCTTGGGAAAAAGGCAAAGGATACTATGTCGTTTTCCCGGAAGACTTTGAAGCGGCACGTACCTTGGCAAACCGATTTAAACCTTTTTTTGAAAGTGATCAAATCGAAAAAATCGGACACAACCTCAAATACGACATCAAAGTGCTTCTCAAATATGGTATCGAGGTCAAAGCACCCATCTATGATACCATGATTGCGCACTATTTGATCAACCCGGACATGCGTCATAATATGGATATTTTGGCCGAAACCTATTTGAATTATAGCCCGCAATCCATCACCGAATTGATTGGTAAAAAAGGAAAAAATCAACGGTCCATGCGCGAGGTATCCGTTGCCAAACAAACCGAATATGCCGTTGAAGACGCAGACATTACCTGGCAGCTCAAACAGCATTTTGAAAACGAACTGGCTGCGGGCGGCACCCAAGAACTCTTTGAAAAAGTAGAACTTCCGTTGGTGCCCGTTCTTACGGACATGGAAGCTACCGGGATTTGCCTAGATACGCCTTTTCTAAATACCCTTTCGATTCAATTGCAGTCTGATATTGATAGCTTAGAAAAATCGATTTATGAACAAGCAGGAGAAACTTTTAATCTGGCTTCACCAAAACAATTGGGACCCATTCTCTTTGAAAAGCTCAAACTGGTTGACAAACCCAAAAAGACAAAAACAGGCCAATACTCTACTGCCGAAGATGTATTGTCTTATCTGGCAAAAGGCCATCCCATTGTGGCCGATATTTTAGAATGGCGTTCGTTACAAAAGCTTCAAAGTACCTACGTAACTGCACTGCCTCAAGAAATAAACCCTCAAACCGGTCGTGTACACACAGTTTATAATCAGGCAGTTGCTGCGACAGGTCGATTGAGTAGTAACAACCCCAACTTGCAAAATATTCCCATACGTACGCTAAGGGGACAAGAAGTGCGTAAAGCGTTTATTGCCAAAGATCAAGACCATGTATTGCTGGCTGCCGATTATTCGCAAATCGAACTCCGTATCATCGCTGCCTTGAGTCAAGATCCGGCTTTAATAGAAGCATTTCAAAAGGGAGAGGACATCCATACCGCAACTGCAGCTCGGGTTTTTGGGGTCGCTCCACAGGACGTAAGTCGAGCACAGCGAAGCAACGCCAAGACGGTCAATTTTGGTATTATCTATGGTGTTTCCGCTTTTGGGCTAAGCCAACAAACCGATCTCAATCGAAGCGAAGCCAAAGACCTCATAGAAACCTATTATGCAAGCTACCCGCGTCTGCGCGCATACATCAATGAGCAAGTTGATCTGGCGCGCGAATTGGGCTATGTTGAGACTGTTTTGGGACGACGACGCTACCTTAAAGACATCCTTTCGCAAAATGCCGTTGTTCGGGGTGCTGCAGAACGTAATGCGGTAAACGCACCCATACAAGGTAGTGCTGCTGACATCATCAAGTTGGCAATGATCAAGATTCATACACGAATAAAATCTGAATCGTGGAAGGCCAAAATGCTACTTCAAGTTCATGATGAATTGGTTTTTGAAGTGCCCAAATCCGAACTGGAAGGCTTTCAAGCAATGGTAAAAAAAGAGATGGAGACCGCCTTTTCCTTGGCAGTACCTTTGGTGGTCGATCTTGGTGTGGGGCAAAACTGGCTCGAAGCCCATTAGTCCATCGACTTTCTTATTGTTTGATGCGAAATTTATAGCCGCCTGTATCTGAAAAAAACAATCGATCTCGGTTTTTGTCTAGCCATTTTTTCCAGTCTTTGGGGTGCTCAAATTTTTGGGTGGTATAACGTTCTAAAATTCGTTGTGCTCGTGTAACATCTTGCTTTCAAAACCGGGTTATTCTAATTTTACTTTTTGGTTATCTAGTGTATATGATTTGATGATCTCGGCACTTTTTAGAGTTTCGAGTATCCGTTCTAAGGGTTGTTTTTTGCGGAAAACACCAACAAAACGCTTGTTTTGGTTTATGGGTTTTTTCCATTCAAATTTTACATCATACCATCGCGACAGTACCGTGACAATTTCGGCTAAGGCAAGATCATTGAAACTAAACACCCCTTCTTTCCAAGAAATAATGTCATAGACATCTTCCAAGGTATAAATTGTTCGTGTACCGCTTGTTTTTTCAAAAATCGATTGCTGAAGCGGCGCCAATTGAACTGCGCCATCGGGGGTTGTGATTTTGATTTTACCCTCAACCAGGGTGGTGGTAGTAAGGGGTTCGCTTTGATAATTTTGAATATTAAAGGCTGTTCCCAAAACCTCTATGGTTTGTTCTTGCCCAATGACCCGAAAGGGGGAACCATTAGTGTCGCTGCTCGGGCGTACTTCAAAATACGCCTCTCCATAGAGCAACTCCACCTCCCTTGGGCCCGTCATAGGGAAACGTACAGGGTATTTGAGACGGGTGTCTGAGTTGAGCCAAACCTTTGTCCCATCGGACAAGGTAAGGGCAAACTGACCGCCTCGTGGAATGGTAAGTGTATTATGCCGAATCGGTTGTTCAGTGACCTCAGACTCATAGACAAGCTCTGTTCCATTGCTTTGTGCGTTTGCAGATTGATATTGATGGCCTTTTTCTAGTGGGATTTGCTGACCATCTTCTAGCGTAAGAACGGCTTTGTCTGTACCTATCTTAACAACAGATTGCGTGTCCAATTGAGGAAGTGACTTAATTTTTTTAGAATTAAATTGGATTCCTGCTATGAGCAGACCAATAACCAATACGGCGGCAATCCGAAAATATCTCCATTGTTTTTGACGACGGATTTTTTCAAATGTATTGATCTTTCGTTCCAATTTTTTGAAAGCCATAGCGGTCTTTTGTTGTGCCGCTCGTTGGTTCAAATAATAATCGATTTGAAGAAAGGTCAAAAAACGACGCTTTGCAGCATGTTGGTTTTTTAAACGTAACAAAAACGTTATCCTTTCTTCTACGGAAAGGACTCGGACAAAAAAATCAAGAATTTTGTTTTTCAAGCTTGGTAAAATTTGGGACTTCTACTTTATAAGAGGGGTGTGATTTTTGAAACCCTTAAAACGAGAACACTTTTTTTTGAGTTGTCATTTCTCTAACTTTATCAACGATTCAATTCTTGCCCCAAATGAATGATCAAAAGCTCTTAGATAGTGTCAAAAAAAGCGACCCACAGGCTTTTAAAGAATTATTTACAAAATACCACCGCTTGTTGGTCGGATATCTACTGACCCTGAGCAGGGACCGTCTGTTGTGTGAGGACATCGTTCAAGAGGTTTTTTTTAGACTTTGGATAAAACGAAAAGAGATCCTGATAAAAGTTTCACTTAAAAGCTATCTCTATAAAATGGCCTATCATGCGCTTTTAGATCGTCAGAAAGCAAAAAACAAACAATGGGAATTTTTGATCGAGTTCAAACATCAGTTGCTCGAAGAATCCCAACCCAAAGAGCAACAACAACACCTGCAATTGCATAAACTGCATGTGGCCATTGATGCGCTCCCGTCAAAATGCAAAGAGATTTTAAAGCTCAATAAGTTTGAAGGACTTCAATACGAAGAAATTGCAGCCTATCTCAACCTTTCGCCCAAAACCGTAGAAGCTCAAATGCGTATCGCCTACATAAAAATTCGTGAAGCCTTTGAAAATGACACCTCAAGCAACCTAAAAAAAGGGTGATCAGCCCTGGGTTTTAACGAAAATCTGATCCCAATAAATGCCCCAGAAAATCCTCCGAAAAAAAAAGGATATATTTTTTTTCAGAAAAAGATATAATTGTACATTTGCAGGCCTGTAATACAAGTTATTACGCTAATAAAAGTAAATATTGTGGATACATTAAGTTACAAAACAATTTCGGCCAACGCAAACACTGTTGACAAACAATGGGTATTGGTCGACGTCGCAGAGCTTCCGCTAGGAAGAGCCGCTGCAACCATCGCAACGCTTTTGCGTGGCAAACACAAACCAAGCTATACCCCACACGTCGATTGTGGTGATAACGTTGTTGTTATCAATGCTGAAAAAGTAAAACTCACTGGGAACAAGTGGTCCCAAAAAACCTATATCCGTCATACGGGATACCCCGGAGGACAACGCATTCTTACTGCAGAGCAAGTACATGTAAAGAATACCACTCGCTTGGTAGAAAAAGCTGTAAAAGGAATGCTTCCTAAAAACAAACTAGGGGCAGATCTTTTCCGTAACCTCAGAGTATATGCTGGCGAAAACCACCAACAAGACGCCCAGCAACCACAACCTATTAATCTTAATGAACGCATCTAATGGAAGTGATACATACCATAGGACGTAGAAAAACTGCCGTTGCGCGCATCTTTTTATCCGAAGGAAAAGGCAACATCGTAGTCAACAAAAAAAATTATACCGAATACTTTCCTACAGCAACACTACAATACAAAGTGCAACAACCACTCGAGTTGACCGGAACCGCATCCAACTTTGATCTTAAAATCACAGTAAAAGGGGGCGGAATAACTGGACAGGCCGAGGCCGTTCGATTAGCAATCTCTCGTGCACTATGCCAAGTTGGTGAGGAAAACAGAAGTACCCTAAAACCAGAAGGACTTCTTACACGCGACCCCAGAATGGTTGAACGTAAGAAATTTGGTCAGAAAAAAGCGCGAAAGAAATTCCAATTCTCCAAGCGTTAATATTTACGACCACCCTCGGGTGGTCATGTTCATTTATTTATTTAACCAGTTGCTCAAAACCGTTACGACGGGAATTAGTTTAGCATCTAAATAAGCCTAAAGGCTTGTTGCGACTAGACAGAGAACGTAAACTAAAACACTATGGCACAAACAGACGTAAAAGGCCTCCTTGACGCAGGCGTCCACTTTGGACACCTTACCCGTAAATGGAATCCCAACATGGCGCCCTATATCTATATGGAGCGCAACGGAATCCACATCATCAACCTCTACAAAACAGCAGCCAAGCTAGACGAAGCTGCCGAAGCGATCAAAAAGATTACCATTTCTGGACGAAAAGTTCTTTTTGTGGCAACCAAAAAACAAGCCAAAGGCATCGTGGCTCAAGCCGCCGAAAAAGTTAATATGCCCTACATCACCGAGCGTTGGCCCGGTGGGATGTTAACCAACTTTGTTACGATTAGAAAAGCCGTTAAAAAAATGGCCGCGATTGACCGAATGAAAAAAGACGGTACGTTCGAAACCCTTTCTAAAAAAGAAAAACTACAAGTAGAACGTCTTCGCGCTAAACTCGAAAAAAACTTAGGGTCGATCACCGAAATGACACGCCTGCCCGGCGCCCTTTTTGTTGTTGATATCAAACGTGAGCACATCGCCATTAAAGAAGCACAAAAATTGAACATCCCCATCTTTGCAATGGTCGATACCAACTCCGATCCAAGAGAGGTTGACTTTGTGATCCCATCCAATGATGATGCATCTAAATCCATCGAAAAGATTTTGGGCATTATCAGCAACGCCGTTGCAGAAGGACTTCAAGAACGCAAAAACGAAAAAGACGCGGAGTCAAAAGGTGAAGATCTAGAAGATGAAAACGAAGAAATTGCTGAAGTAAAAGCAACAGTCATCGACGATAATGAGGATGACTCAAATGAAAAACCAGCCAAAAAAGCAGCCGTAAAAAAGGCCCCTGCTAAAAAAGAAAAGTAAAAACTATTAAAATTATACGTTGTGAAAATTACTGCATCTGAAGTAAACAAACTACGCCAGTCAACTGGAGCTGGAATGATGGACTGCAAAAAAGCCCTCGTTGAAGCCGAAGGTGATTTTGATAAAGCGGTAGAAGTCCTCCGCAAAAAAGGACAAAAAGTAGCCGCCAACAGAGCCGATCGCGAATCCTCAGAAGGAGCCGTATTGGCGAAAGTAAATGGAAACAATACCGTAGGAGTAGTCGTGTCTCTTAACTGCGAAACAGACTTTGTTGCCAAAAACGATGCGTATCTTGAGCTTGCAGAAGGTCTTTCCGATCTAGCCCTCGACTATGATTCTCTTGAAGCTTTTCTAGCTGCTGACTACAACGGCATGTCGGTTGCTGACAAACTTACTGAGCAAACCGGTGTCATTGGCGAAAAAATTGAAATTGGAGGTTTCAAGCGATTAGAAGCTCCTTTTGTAGGGGCATACATTCACGCAGGAAACAAAATTGCCACACTCGTTGGGCTTTCTGCAGCAGTAGACCAAGCCAGTGAAGTAGCCAAAAACGTTGCCATGCAAGCCGCCGCAATGAATCCCATCGCCCTTAACGAAGAAGGCGTCGATGCAAGCGTTATCGAAAAAGAAATCGAAATTGCTAAAGATCAATTGCGCCAAGAAGGCAAGCCCGAAGCCATGCTTGATAACATCGCCAAAGGTAAAATCCAACGATTTTTTAAAGACAATACTTTAATCAACCAAGACTATATCAAAGACAGTAAAATGAGTGTCAACCAATACGTAAAATCGGTTGACAAAGCGCTCGAAGTAACTGCTTTTGCTCGAGTAGCATTGGTCTAAGTTAAACGTACAGTTGTTAAAAAAGGCAGTGATCGATCACTGCCTTTTTTTATTCCTTATCTTTTGAGTATGCAAAACAAACACAAATGTGCTTGGTGTCTTGGAGACCCGCTCTATGAAGCGTATCATGACCACGAATGGGGAGTGCCGGTCATTGACGACCAAACACTTTTTGAATTTTTGACACTCGAAACATTTCAAGCTGGGTTGAGTTGGATAACCGTATTGCGAAAAAGAGCGCATTTTAGAAGCGCCTTTGATGCATTTGATTATCAAAAAATCGCGCGTTATTCGGTAGATAAAATCGAATCCCTGCTAGAAAATCCTGAAATTATTAGAAACCGTCTAAAAATCTTAGCAACCATCTGCAATGCAAATGCCTTTATAAAATTGCAAAAAGAGTACGGTTCTTTTGGACGATATATTTGGTCATTTGTCGACTTTGAAACCATTCAAAACCGGTTCTCTTCTTATGATCAAATTCCTGCTTTTTCCCCATTAGCCCAAACCATCAGCAAGGCACTAAAGAAAGAGGGGTTCAAATTTATAGGCCCTACCGTAGTTTATGCACACATGCAGGCAACGGGCATGGTCAACGACCACGAAGTACAGTGTTTTAGACATCAAGAAGTAGCAGCACTCAAAACAAGACCCCTTGCGCTAAAAGGGTAAGTCATCTTCTACCTCATCCAGATTATCTGACGAAGGCTCAAAGGCAGATGGTGGAGGCATGGGGGGCATTTCTGAGGGAGCTGCTCCTTCCATAGCATCGATACGCCATCCTTGGATCGAGTTGAAGTATTTGGTTTGACCCTCTGGATTGACCCACTCGCGTCCACGGAGATTGATCCCTACTTTGACCTGTTGACCCACCTGAAAAGCATTTAATAAATCACACTTTTCCTGTACAAATTCTATTAAAATGTGTTGGGGATATTGTTCTTCGGTAGTCAGCACCACTTCGCGTTTACGAAACCCATTGTTTCCATATGTTTTGGTTTCGTCAAGCCATTTAATTTTTCCTTGGATCTCCATTATTTATGTATTGTCCAACAAAAATAATAAAACTTTAGTGCCCACTCCCCGAAACCATTTCTTTTTCGATTTTCGAGTATCTTTAGACATCTACAAGATCAAAAATTGCGATGAAGTACTTTCATAAATTAAAAAAATATTGGCCGATCGGGGTTTTTCTTATCGTCTTGTTGATTTTGTGGAATACCAATTTGTTATTTCAAAAGCTCAAAACCGAAGAACGCAATAAAATGAATCTTTGGGCCTTGGCGCTTCAAGAATCCATACAACGCGACGAGCCAACCAACCTGGCCCTTGAAGTGCTATTGAAAACCAACGAAAATCCAATGATTCAGGTCGATGGAAATGGCAAAATTATCGATCATAAAAACCTTGCAGTAGAAGCCGGCATCAGGGACTCGACTGCCCTTTATGGTGTTTTGGAAAAAATAAAAAAAGAAAATCTTCCGATTCGCATCCGCTATGAGGCCCTAGAAGACGACCAACCCATTGTGGACCAGCTGCTCTATTATGGAGACTCCAAAACCCTTAAAAAGCTTCAATACTACCCCCTGGCCTTATTGTTGATTATCTTTCTTTTTGGTGCCGTACTCTATTTTGTTTTCAAAACGGGACAGGTTTCGGAGCAAAACCGACTTTGGGCCGCCATGGCCAAAGAAACGGCGCATCAAATTGGGACACCACTGTCTTCGCTTATAGGTTGGGTTGCTTTGAGCAAAGCCAAAAATGGATCCAATGATACCTTGGTAGAAATTGAAAAAGACATCGAGCGGCTGCAGCTTATCACCGAACGTTTTTCTAAAATTGGCGCTTCGCCGCAATTGCTTTCAGAGGACCTTGTTGCTGTCATTGAACAAACGGTACGTTATCTCAAAAATAGAACCTCAGAATTGGTGGTATTTCAACTAGCGCTTCCTAAGGACCCTGTACCTATCCCTATCAATGCCCAACTGTTGAGCTGGACCCTCGAAAATATCATCAAAAATGGTATTGATGCCATGAAAGGTAAAGGGCAAATTTCGGTTTCGTTAGATGTTCATGAGAATGAGGTGACACTTTGTATTGGAGACACGGGCAAAGGCATTAAAAAAGAGTTTCGCAAACGCATTTTTGCTCCAGGATTTACGACTAAAACAACAGGGTGGGGACTGGGCCTTTCATTAGCAAAACGCATTATAGTAGACTACCACCACGGAAAAATTGGCGTCAAAAAATCAGACGAAAACGGGACGGTATTCGAAATTGTTTTAAACAAAACCTAAAACTTTGCTGCAATCTTATCCGCAAGTTTTGCAAATTCTTTGGCGGCAAGTGTCACTTTATTGGCAAAAGTGGCGTCCGACATTTCTTGAAGCGGGATCAGATGTACGTGTACATGAGGCACTTCGAGGCCAATAACAGTCATTCCAATCCGTTTGCAAGGAACAGTTTTTTCAAGGGCCTGGGCTACCTTGCGACTAAAGGACATTAATTCCAAATAGGCTTTTTCGTCCAAATCAAAAAGCTTATCCACCTCTTGTTTAGGAACACACAATGTATGCCCTATTGCGTTGGGATTGATGTCCAAAAAGGCAATATGCTTTTCATCCTCTGCTACTTTGTAGCAGGGAATGTCCCCCCGAATGATTTTTGTAAATATGGAGGCCACCTATTGCCGCGTTATCGTGAGAATCTCTAGAGTAATGATGCCATTGGGGACTTGGATTTCGGCCAAATCGCCTTTGGATTTTCCGAGAAGACCTTTGCCTATCGGTGAATCTACAGATATTTTACCTGCTTGTAGATCGGCCTCGCTTTGAGCGACGAGTTTGTATTTCATCGTCATCCCATTGGCAGTGTTTTTGACTTCTACCGTGGAGTGAATAAGAACTTTTGAGGTGTCGAGTTGGGACTCGTCAATGATTCGGGCATTGGCTAGTGTAGCTTCTAACTTTGCGATTTGGAGTTCTAGCAAACCTTGCGCTTCTTTGGCCGCATCATATTCTGCGTTTTCGCTCAAGTCTCCTTTATCACGGGCATCTGCAATGGCTTGAGAAGCACGAGGACGCTCAACATCTTTTAGATGGTTGAGCTCGTCACGTAATTTTTTTAGCCCTTCTTTAGTATAATAAGATACTTTTGACATGATTTTAACGTTGCTATAAATAGAAAAATCCCTATTTAAGTGCCGGGATTTAAACAAATATAAGGAAATGCAAACATTTGGTAAAACTTTATGCTTTAAAAGCCTGTTGTTGTTTCTTTTTGTGTTTTTCAACCAATGCACTAAAGAACGCCTTAATCGAAATCCTTATTTGAGTGATCTGACATTTAGATACGAAATCAATCTGAATCTACCACAGTACGACAATTTGAGGTACGCTGGAGGAAGTCTATTGATCCCACAAATAGGCCTCAAAGGAGTGCTTGTTTTCAACCTCAACGGTACTCAATTTTTGGCCTGGGAGGCCACCTGCCCCAATCATACTCCTAAGAGCTGTTCGGCTTTGTCCATTACAGGAGTTTTAGCAAACTGCAGTTGTGAAGATTATCAATATAGCCTGGCTACAGGACAGTTACTCAATCCCGATAGTCAAACAAATACACCCTACCCCATGTTGAATTACCAAGTTCAAAAATCATCCAATCTGCTGCTAATCTCTAACTGACGCTTATGAAAAAAATATGCTTTGCAATAGTGCTATGGTTCAATAGCCCCCTTTTTGCACAACAGATCGATGTTGATTATACTCCAGGAGTCAATCCAGAAAAAGGGGTCAAAATAACCCTTTTTAAAAGCTTGGGAGGCGGGCTCAATTCGCAAGGGGTGTATGAGATCACCTCAGAAGCCCTTCGTGTCGAAGCCAATAATGGCGAAGGTTTGCAAGCCGGAATATCTGTATTTGGGAACTACAATATATTTGGTGGAGATCTCGAAAATCTAAAGACCCGTGCTTCCCACCTCCTCTACCCCTATGGAGGATTGTTCAACGGTCAGTTAACCTTGTCTGCGCCTCTGGTAGATTCGGACACACCCATCTTATTAACCACCCACGGAGGGGTCCGTCTAAACGATACGTATTTGGCGTTGCCCCAATCAAAGAGCACACAATATCTTGGCTATGAGGCTGGTTTTGGGGGGTATAAACAATTTAAACTTTGGGAAAATACCTTGCAAGGCAAAACCGCTTATAGCTGGTTGCAACCCAACCTAACCCGTCATTGGCTGCGAAAAGAAGATGTACAGCTTTTTTATGACGATCAACTAAATCGCAATTCTTGGTCTTGGGGATTGCAAACAGGCTTGGAATGGAACAAAAATTTCCGGCTGAGCCTTTTTTATAATCAATTCATTTCCAAGCAAGGGCTTTCTGCCCTAAATCAGCCAATTCTAAGAATCAATTTTGTTTATCGGTTTGTCAAAAGAAACCGCAAAGTCGAAATGCTAGAACTGGATTGATACTCCTGCCAAAAAGTGTATCCCTGCCTGTGGAAATAACCCATTGCCCTCAACCGTGTACGTTCCGCTTGGTGTCGCCCCATCGATATCATAGGTATAAAAATAACCGTTGGAGATGTAGCTTCGGTCAAAAAGATTGTTGACCAACAAAGACCACTCGATTTTATCAATAAAAGAGGACGGATTTTGAGTATAACGAACCGTTAAATCGGACACAAAATAATCCGAAAGTTTGGATCGCACTGCATCGATATTGCCCATATATTGTTCGCCTACATATTTGGACAACACGCCCAATTGAAAAGCTGTACTTGGCGCAAAAATCAACGCATTGCTCGCAACGACACTGGGCGAATATGAAATATTGGTATTGCCCAAAGCCGTTAATACACCGTCTCGTTTAAAATAAAAATCCAAATTCTTATTGCTGCTCAACGAAAGGTTGGGCGCCCATAACCATTGATCTGCAAGTCGTATTTTCGCATCCAATTCGAGACCGATGCGCCGACTATTTCCTACATTTTCACGAATGGGACTGCCTACGGCATCTACCGCACCTGTTAACACCAATTGGTCTTGATAGCCCATATAATACACGTTGGCTTTTAGATTGAGGCGGGCGGTTTCAAAACGCCAACCCAGTTCAAAATCATTTAACTTTTCGGGTTTGGGATTGCCATTTTCAAAATCGGTCCGATTTGGCTCGCGCTGTGCCCGTGCATAAGAAAGGTACAATTGGTTTTTAGCATCTGGGGAAAAAAGAATCCCCGCTTTGGGGTTAAAAAAACCATAGCTTTCGTCAACCTCGAACGGTGCAGGGCCAGCTATATTACCGCTTACCGTATAACGTATCCCGCGCCATTGAACATCCAAATAGCCCGACCATTGTGATGAAAAGTCATAGGTCCCTTTTGCAAAAGCACTGAATTCTGATTTTTTACCTTTATTGGTATAAAAACGATGCTTGGGCAATACCCCTCCGGGGAAGGCAGCCCATATCAAAGTACCAAAATGATCCCCGTCATAAGTACTTGCCAACAAGCCAATATTGAACCGAGAATTTGCCGTAACTCGATTGAAGTTGAGCGTTGCAACATAATAATCATTATCCAACCATTTACGAGTGACATTCTCTGAAGATTCAATACTACGCCCACCGATAGTATGCGCAGGTATCTGCAAATAACTTAGTGCTGTTACACCGCCATAGGCCACATTTTCGTCATACCATAGGTCGTTATATTCTTCATAAAAACCCCTTCCGTAGGTATAGTTGAGCCCCATTGAAAAACTCCAAAGAGAATTCCACTGTTGGGTCCAATGCAACTGATAGTGATCTTGTCGATAGTTGTCTTCTTGATTGGGATAAAAACCGGTCAAATTCCCATTGGCATCAAAAATCTGCCCTGCTATATTATAGGTTCTAGAAATTCCACTGTCAAGTTGTTCATCGCTCAAACCGTACCATGACTGATAGGTGATTTCGTGACCTCCAAAACCGATGGCTTTAATCAAGGTATTTTGATCTTGATAGACGCCTTGTAAGAAATAAGATTTTAAGTCCGAACGGGCTCGGTCGATGTAGCCGTCTGAAGTGATTTTGGCCAACCGTCCCGAAAACTCAAAATGATCATTGATCCGACCGGTAGAAAATTTTAAAGAATTACGAAGGGTATTAAAACTTCCTCCACTGACGGACCATTGCGTATATGCTTCGTCAGCCATGGCATCGGTAAGCAAATTGATGCTTGCTCCAAAAGCGGCTGTTCCGTTGGTAGAGGTGCCCACACCACGCTGCAATTGCAGGCTTTCAACCGAACTGGCAAAATCGGGCAAGTTAACCCAATACGTGCCATGGGACTCTGCATCGTTATATGGGATTCCATTGATTGTTACGTTAACCCGTGTGGCGTCACTACCCCGCACCCGTATTCCGGTATAACCTACTCCCGCACCAGCATC
>Ga0255776_10003479_pt1 | contig 16959 bp, 15 predicted proteins | sample 071ome_19_FD_179974 | JGI IMG/M metagenome (GOLD analysis project Ga0255776, IMG submission 179974) | Coastal salt marsh microbial communities from the Groves Creek Marsh, Skidaway Island, Georgia - 071413AT metaG (version 2) | ecosystem: Environmental > Aquatic > Marine > Intertidal zone >... | reverse complement strand
TGAGGGCGTACCACCCACCCTGAACGATGCGGCGCTGCTCACGCAGTTGCGGAGTTCATGGACTGAAAGCTTGGGGGCGGGCGTTTTTTATGACGAGCCGCGTTTGGGTATGGGGGCTGAGGATTTTCCATACTTCACGGTTGATCCTTATATTCCCTCGGTTTACTTTGCGGTCGGTGGTACGCCCAAGGCGGATTTTGAGCGTGCAGCTCAAGGGGGACCGGCCGTGGCATCCCACCATTCACCGCTGTTTAAAATAGCACCCGAGGCATCGGTTGAGCTAGGGGTGGAGGCATCGGTGGCGGCGCTTATGGAGCTGCTGAGCCCCTAATGTCCTCCCCGCCGTGGCCTGTGTGGGATCGCCCCGTACGCTTTATGCACTGGTATTTTCCGGTGGCGCTGGGCTTTATGTGGTGGTCCGGTGAGCAGGGCTACACCTTGTGGCACAGCTGGTGCGGCTATTCGCTCATCGTGACAGCGGCAACCCGCCTCCTGTGGGGATTTATTGGCAGCTATCACACCCGATTTTCCACTTTTTTGAAGGGCCCAAAGGTTGTTGTTGATTACTTGCGGGGGCGATGGGAGGTAAAGAGTGGTCACAATCCTTTGGGTGGGTGGGCTTCTCTATTGCTGGTTTGCTTGGTGTTAAACCAGGGTGCCACGGGCCTATTTACCAGTGATGATATTTCTTTTGAGGGTCCATTGGCCTATTGGGGTGGGCAGTGGTCATCGACCTTGTCGGAATTGCATCACCTGAACTGGGTTGCGCTTCAGGGGATGGTGGTACTGCATTTACTGGCCGTGGCTTTTCACCAGTGGGTTCGCAAGGAGCCGATGATTCAGGGCATGTGGCGGGGGCAGAGCTCCAATTACCAGGGTGAGGTGGCGCCAGCACCGGTCTGGAAAGCTCTCGCAGTACTGGTTGCTATGTCGACCTTACTCTCCGGGGTAATTGCACTGGCACCCCAAGCTCCGGCCTACTATTAGCATCGAGCCAATGAGACCACACCATGAATAGCCCAACACTTGACGCCCACTGGATGCCCTACACGGGGAATCGCCAGTTCAAAAAAGATCCAAGAATGATCGTGGCAGGGCGGGGCGTATGGTACACCGATGATCGGGGACGGCAAATTCTGGATGGACACTCAGGGCTTTGGACCAGTGGGCTGGGCCATGGCCGATCCGAGATTTCCGCTGCCGTATCGGCACAGATCCAAGCGCTTGATTTTGCGCCGCCCTTTCAGTTCGGTCACCCGAAAGCCTTTGAGTTGGCAGCACGTGTCGCCTCGCTCATGCCTGAAGATCTCAATCACGTTTTTTTTACTAATTCAGGGTCGGAGTCAGCGGACACTTCCCTCAAAATGGCGCGAGCCTATTGGCGCCTAAAAGGTCAGCCAAACAAAACCCGGTTCATTGGTCGCGTGAAGGGCTATCACGGAGTCAACTTTGGTGGCATTTCGGTTGGCGGCATTCCTGCTAACCGCAAACCTTTCGGTCAGGGGATTGAGGCGGATCATTTGAGCCATACCCTGCTGCCTGAAAATGTGTTTGCCCGAGGTATGCCGGCTACCGGTGTGCACCTTGCCGAGGAACTGCTCGACATCATTGCGCTACACGATGCCTCGACCATAGCCGCTGTTATTGTTGAGCCGATGGCGGGGTCCGCCGGCGTACTCCCCCCGCCCAAGGGCTATCTGCAGCGTCTTCGAGAGATATGCGATGCCCATGACATCCTGTTGATTTTCGATGAGGTGATTACCGGTTTTGGCCGTTGTGGAGCTATGACGGGTGCTGATGCCTTTGCTGTAGTACCAGATATTCTGAACGTCGCGAAGCAATTGACCAATGGCGCAATCCCGATGGGAGCCGTTATTGCCTCGAGCGAGATTTACACGGCTTTCATGGACAACGGTGGACCCGATTACGCGCTTGAGTTTCCGCATGGATACACCTATTCGGGACACCCGGTCGCCTGTGCGGCGGGACTTGCCGCGCTCGATATTCTGGTTGCGGAGTCGCTACCTCAGCGCGTGGCCCGCGAGTCACCTTTCTTTGAGGCGCTGTTACACGACGCGCTTGCCGACAAGCCCCATGTAACCGATGTTCGAAACTATGGATTCGCCGGTGCTATAACGCTGGCCGCTTATCCCAACGAGCCGTTGAGGCGCCCATTTGAAATAGCCATGCGGATGTGGGAGAAAGGGTTCCTCGTGCGCTACGGGGGAGACACGATCCAGTTGGCACCTCACTTTGTCATGGAGAGAGAACAAATGACTTCCTTGGTACAGGCACTGGCCGACTCTCTCGTTGAAAAAGCGTAAACTCCTCCCGAAATGATCGGATCTCTGTGCGTGCGGTGTCTGCATGCGGTAGCGAGACTTGCCGAATAACATGACCATAGGAAAGCGGGTATGAAGTTTGGAATAATTGTTGGCAGTCATCGGCGTGAGTCAGAGAGCGCCAAGGTCGGAGCGTATCTGTCAGCGGTGCTGACCGAGATGGGCCATGAACCCTGGACACTGGATTTGGGTAAGACGCCATTGCCACTTTGGGATGAGGGTGTGTTCTCAGGCGAGGGACAGTGGCAGGTTATGACTGACCTTAGCGAGAAGTTAAAAGTCAGTGATGCCTTTGTGATCGTCAGTCCCGAGTGGCATGGGATGGCAACATCGGGGCTCAAAAACTTCTTTATGCTTTGTTCTTCAACCTCTGGGTTAGAGCACAAACCTGCGCTGATCTGCTCGGTCTCTGCCGTTGACGGTGGCGCCTATGTGGTGGCTGAACTGCGCGCCAGTAGCTACAAAAATAATCGGCTGTGCTATATCCCTGAAAACCTGATCGTTCGAAATGTGGGTTCGGTGCTCAATGATGACGACAGTCTGAATGATCCCGAGGCCCACCCTTATTTTGTCGATCGATCGGCATATTGTTTGAGGTTACTGGCGGGTTATGCCGATGCCATGCGGTCATTGAGGACTAGTGGTTTAATTGACCACGAAACCTACCCAAACGGGATGTAGACCCTCTGGTTGTTGAGGTCGTGTGGTACCGGCGACAATAAAAAATAAAAGTGGGAGGGAGTATGTTTTTGCTGCGTTGGCTTGTTGTTTCCTTACTAGCGCTGTTAGCAATCTGGGTTACCTATGCTGCGATTTTTTCCCCGATTACCCCAGCGGTTTGGGTGGCACCGGAAAATCCCGGGTTGACGGGGGTCTTTGCCCCTAACGCTCGGTTGCAGGCGGTGGAGCAAGTGGTCATGCCCGGTTTGGGTCCTGAGGATGTGGCCTGCGACGTTGAGGACACCCGATATACGGGCTTGGAAAACGGCGACATTGTTCGGTGGCAAGGCGAGGCTGCTCCAGCGGTTGTCGCCAATACCGGGGGCCGTCCTTTGGGGATGAAGGTTGACTCACAGGGTCGTTTGGTAGTGGCCGATGCGATGAGGGGTTTGCTGCGGATTTCGCCCGAGGGGGCGATCGAGGTATTGGCAGACGCCCATGCTGGCGAACCAATGCGTTTTGTCGATGATCTGGATATCGCTGCGGATGGAACCATTTGGTTTTCCGATGCCTCGCGCCGCTTCGGTATGCATGACAACCTGCTGGACTTTTATGAAGGATCAATGACGGGGCGTCTGCTTTCCTGGGACCCCACTTCGGGGGAGACGACTGAGCATCTTGGAGGCTTGTTTTTTGGCAACGGGGTCGCGCTCGGGCCCAATGATGACTTTGTCCTCATCAATGAAACAGGATTGGGGCGGGTGCAACGGCTGTGGCTTAAGGGGCCCAGGGCAGGTCAGCAGGATTTTTTCGTTGAGGGATTGCCAGGCACCCCCGACAACATCAATTTCGACGGTGAGGGTACTTTTTGGATTGCCATGCCCTCTTTGCGCGCAAGTGCGGACCAGTTGGCGGAGCGTCCTTTCCTCCGCAAAATGCTGGCGGTGCTGCCGGGCGAATTGATGACAGCCGCGGTCACGCCCAGCAGCTTTGTCGTGGGTGTCGACTTGGCGGGCAACGTAGTCCAGAACCTATATGACCCTGAATTGGGTTACCACTATATTACCAGCGCAACGCCGTGTAACGGCACCTTATGGTTAGGGAGTTTAGCTATGAGCGCTGTTGGGCGACTGGCGCTTGACTGATTGGCCTCTGCGCAAATTAGCGGGTCACTTGGATTGCTGTGTCTCAATCCATAGCAACATGCGTGTTTCCAAGACATCGAGTGGAATGGCGCCGGCTCCTAAGAGATGGTCATGGAAAGCGCGGATATCAAACGTTTCACCCAGATCTTCTTCCGCGCGCGCCCGCAATTCCAGCATCTTGAGCTGGCCGATTTTGTAGGCTAGTGCCTGTCCGGGCCAGCCAATGTAACGATCGATCTCATTGACGATGTCGGTTTCGGTTTTGGCGGCGTTCGCCATGAAATACCCTATGGCTCTATCACGACTCCAGCCAAAGTAGTGCATACCGGTATCCACCACCAATCGGACAGCCCGCCACATGTCGTAAACCAACTGGCCGTAGCGGGAATAGGGGTCCTGATACAGCCCCATGTCGTAACCTAAGCGCTCTGAATAAAGGCCCCAGCCTTCGACAAAGGCCGTGACACCACTAGCGCGCCTGAATTCAGGAAGCTCTCCCAACTCCTGCGCGATCGCGATTTGCAGGTGATGCCCGGGCACACTCTCATGGACGCTGAGCACTTCCATCTCAAACTTGGGCCGCACCTCAGGTTTATGCAGGTTCACGTAGTACCATCCGGGACGGGTGCCATCGGCAGCGGGCTGCATGTAATAGGCCGTTGTCGTGTCCGGTGCGATGTCCTCTGGAATGGGGCGTACGCCATACGGCATGCGTGGCAGCGTCCCAAAGAGTTTTACCAACTCAGGATCGAGACGTTTCGAGACCGCTTGGTAACCCTCGAGGAGCTCTTCGGGCGTGCTGTAATAAAATCGTGGATCCGATCGAAGGAATTCATTAAAGGCTTGGATATCGCCGTCGAACCCGACATCCTCAATGACCGCTTCCATTTCTGTTCGAATTCGAGCGACCTCGTCGAGCCCTATTTGATGGATTTCTTCGGGTGTGAGGTCGGTTGTGGTAAAGCTCGAGGCCAAAAATTGATAGGCGCCTTTGCCACCCTTCAAAGAGCCGATACCCGGTTCCGGACGACTGGCCGGCATATAGGTCTCGTTAATAAAGGTCTGAAACTTCCGGTAGGCGGGGTTGAGTACCTCGGTAATGACCCGTTGCGCCTCGGCTTGAATATCCGCCTGAGCGTCCGCGGGTATTGCCTCTGGTAACCGCTCGAAGATCCCATAGAAAGGACTGAGGCTAGGATCGTCGTTAATAACCCGCGCCAATTGTGCGGGTACCCGGGACATGATGACTTGCGCTTGGACGCGGTTTTGCGCGATACCCTGCTCCAGAAGAGCTGTGTATTGCGCTAACTGCACAGGCATTTTTTCCAGTCGCGCCAACCAGTCCCGATAGTCAGCTTCGGTGGTGAAGGGAAGGCGCTCAGCCATACTAAACCGGTGCTGCGGGCCCGACCGCATATCGATGGCGATCAGATGCAAACCCTGTTCAAAACGCTGTCGCTCATCGCTGAGTTCGCGCAATAACATCAGCCGATTCAGCGCTGTTTGATCGCTCAATCCCGCCGGCTCAATCGACTTTAAACGCTGCGAAAATTCACCCAGTGCTTCGTGACGGCTGGCTATGGCGTCCAGGCTCAGGTCGGTCCAGTCGCGATTACCCGATCGATCGCCATACTCCAGACGCCACTCTGGGTAGTTTTCAAGGGTCCATGCCCAGTGCTCTTCAATGACGGCGTTAACCTCGGCGTCATTGGCAAACGTCGCTCCCGCGATGAAGAGCCCCAGCCAAACCCCAATTGTCTGTAACCATACCGTCGCGGGATGTTTCATGGATTTACCCTCTGCCCAGTATCGACCTGGCAACCAGCTCACGCATGATCTCGGAACTGCCTCCATAGATCGTCTGAATACGCGCATCGACGTAAAAACGGGATATCGGGTATTCGGTGGTGTAGCCGTAACCGCCAAAGCATTGCAGGCACTGATCGGCGACGCGACACTGCATCTCGCAGCTGGCGAGTTTCAGCATGGCCGCTTCATCCGGGCCCAGCGCGCTCTGCGCATACTTGTTTGCGCATTGTTCATAAAAGGCTCGGTTAATCGCAATGTCGGTTTTCATATCAGCCAGCTTAAACCGGGTATTTTGAAATTGACCGACTTTCTGGCCGAAGGCTTCGCGCTCCTGCACATATTTGATCGTAATATCCAAGGCACCTTCCGACGCGGCGACAGCCTGGGCGGCGATCCCGAGTCTTTCTCTTGGAAGTTCGTCCATCAGAATGGCGAACCCTTTATTGACTTCTCCCAACAGCGCCTCGGCCGGCAATCTGACATCAGTGAAAAAAAGCAGCGCCGTATCAGAGGTGTGCTGGCCAATTTTTTCTATCTTTTTCGATTTTTCGAAGCCCGGTGCGTGGGCGTCAACGAGGAATAAAGATGTTCCCTTGGCGCCCTTTCCGGGGTCAGTGATCGCGGCCACGATAACCAGGTCCGCATGAATCCCGTTAGTGATAAATATTTTCGATCCATTGAGAATCCAGTCGTCGCCATCTTTCACCGCCTGAGTTTTGATGCCCTGAACGTCAGACCCTGCGCCCGGTTCGGTCATGGCGAGCGCTCCCACGCATTCGCCGGTTGTCATCTTAGGCAGCCAGTGAGCTTTCTGCTCTGAAGTACCATGCCTGCTGATATAGGGCGCGACAATATTCGAGTGAATGCCATAGCCCGATGCGAATCCACCAAAACCCATGTAGGACAGCTCTTCGATCATCGCCAAGGTGACGTGAGGTGAGGTCCCGGCGCCGCCGTATTCTTCGTCGACGTCAGGGCAGAGTAATCCCGCATTGCCCAGGGTATTCCAAAGGCTCCTGGGCACACTATGCGCTTCTTCCCAAGCCTCATAGTGAGGGGTGATTTCCTTTTCGAATGCTCTCCTCGCCATGTCGCGAAATAGCTGCATCTCGTTCAAATCGACTGCTTGATTCATGGAAAATTTCCAATAGTGTTGTGTCGTTGGGGAGGTGAGTATGCCGAATTTTGGCCTGCTCTCAAAGGATGGTAGGGGGATCGGAATGTGTGCAGAATGTGTCGGTCTCGTGATTGAGGTAGGGACCGAAGAGGTAGAAGCATGATCGGATCAGCGGACTCCATCGCCCCGGAGCAGCTCTCTGCTTGGTGTGATGAAGTCACTAGCGAAGGCTTCGTGGTGCTGCCCGGGGTTTTGTCGGACCGGGAAGTGGCGCGTTATCGCAGCGCGCTCGCTCCCTGGATCAGTGCGGGGCCTAAGGGCAGGAACACCTTCGAAGGGCGACAGACGCACCGCGTGTATGGACTCCTCGCAAAGGATCCCTGTTTTGCGGAGCTCATTGCCCATCCCACCCCTCTCGCCGTGGCCGAGGCGCTGTTGGGCACAAGCTGTTTGCTGTCAGCATGTTTGGCCATTGACCTCCAGCCGGGAGAGAGTCATCAGCCCTGGCATACCGACGATGCGCATATCCGGGTGCCGCCGCCCCATGACATCTTTGGCATCTCAGTCTTTTGGGCTCTGGATGATACAACCGAGGAAAATGGGGCCACTGAAGTGCTGCCCCGAAGCCATTGCTGGGCCGAAACCGATTTTCCGGGTGTGCTCAAAGATCAGGATTTCGCAAATCAATCTACGCCGGACCCATGTGATGACCCTGGTTTTCACCCAGATGCCGTCAAGGTCACACTAAGCGCGGGGTCACTGATGATCGCGCGGGGTGACCTTTGGCATCGCGGCGGGGCGAATGTGTCGGCTAGCTCGCGCCTGATTGTGACTCCCCAATACTGCGCTGGCTGGGCCCGACCCCTTGAGACCATGCTATTGGCGGTGCCTCCTGCGGTTGTTTCAACCCTGCCGGATCGAGTCAGGGAACTCTTGGGCTACTCCATTCATTCGCCCTTCATGGGCTACGTCGACGGCATGCACCCGGCTCGATTGCTCACTTCCGATTAACGCCCTTGAAAAAATCGACAACAGCCTGCCGGAGGAATCCTTTTCATTCCCACAATGGGGGGGTATCGTTGCGTCAGCGAGTCGGATGTACAATCGGGCGCAGTAGGGTGGGCCCAACAACCCACAACAACAAACGACAAAGACACACACGAGGTAGGGTATGAGAGAGTACAAGCAGTTTTATATCAATGGCGAATGGGTAGAGCCCTCATCACCCAACGACTTCGAGGTGCTGGATCCGGCCACAGAAGAGGTCTGTGCCACCATATCCCTTGGCAATGAGGCCGATGTAGACAAGGCAGTGGCGGCTGCAAAAGCAGCCTTTGAAACCTTCAGCCAAACCTCGGTGGAAGAGCGCGTTGCGCTGCTTGAGCGCATGGCTGAGGTCTACAAGCGTCGTATTGGTGAGGTGGCCGAGGCAATACGCTTGGAGATGGGAGCGCCCATCAAGCTGGCGTCGACCGCTCAGGCCTATGCGGGGCTTGGTCACATCGTCGAGGCAGCGAAGGTGCTGAAAACCTACGCGTTTGAAGAAGATCTTGGGCCACATAAGGTTGTGAAAGAGCCCATCGGTGTGTGTGGTCTGATTACGCCTTGGAACTGGCCCTTGAATCAGGTGAGTTGCAAGGTGGCGCCCGCGATCGCGGTGGGCTGCACGATGGTGCTCAAGCCCAGCGAGATCGCGCCGCTATCGGCCTATCTTTACGCTGAAATCATGCACGAAGCCGGTGTGCCTGCGGGGGTCTTTAACCTGGTCAACGGCGATGGCCCGACGGTGGGCACGGCGCTTTCCGTTCACCCGGACGTGGACATGATGTCTTTCACCGGGTCAACCCGCGCTGGCTCTCTGGTCGCGCAAAATGCGGCGCCCACTGTTAAACGTGTCACTCAGGAATTGGGTGGCAAGTCGCCCAACATCATTATGGACGATGCAGATCTAGAGGCTGCGGTGACCCGCGGCGTGCTCCATATGTACAACAACACGGGCCAGTCCTGTAATGCGCCATCTCGTATGCTGGTTCCCCGTGGGATGCTGGCGGACGCCGAAGCGATCGCCGCTAAGGTCAGTGAGACCGTGGTGATTGGTGACACTGCTGACGAGAACACCACCATGGGTCCTGTGGTCTCCAAGGTGCAGTGGGACAAGATTCAGGGTCTCATCCAAAAGGGCATCGACGAGGGTGCGAAGTTGGTATGCGGTGGCACGGGTCTGCCCGAGGGGATCGAAAAGGGCTATTACGTCCGGCCCACGGTATTCTCAGAAGCCAACAATGAGATGGTGATCGCGCGGGAAGAAATCTTTGGGCCTGTCTTGGTCATGATTCCTTACGATACCGAGGAAGAAGCAATTCGTATTGCCAACGATACCCCTTATGGATTGGCGGGTTATATTCAAGGTGAAGATATTGACCGTGCCCGCAAGCTCGCTACCAAAATTCGCGCCGGTAATATCCATTTGAATGGTGCCGCCGGTGGCTCCGATATTCCTTTTGGCGGCTTCAAGCAGTCGGGCAATGGGCGAGAGTGGGGTGCCCATGGCTTCACCGACTACCTCGAGATTAAAGCCATCGAAGGGTACAGCGCGGCCTAAGTTGCAGGAGGAGCTGGAGAAGGGGCGTTAATGGCGGAAATCATTCTCGCGATCGATCAGGGCACCACCGGGTCTACGGTGGCTGCGATGGATACCCGAGGGCGATTGCTCGGCAGTGTTAACGTCGAATTCCCCCAGTTGTACCCCAAGCCCGGTTGGGTTGAACACGACCCGGAGCAGATTTGGGCATCGGTGCAAAAGGCCCTGTCGGGCTTGCTTAGACGTGGTGTTGCCAAACCGAAAGATATCGTTGCGATAGGCATCACCAATCAGCGCGAGACTGCCATGCTGTGGGATCGTGACTCGGGACGGCCCTTGAACAACGCGGTGGTGTGGCAGTGTCGCCGCACCACCGACTTTTGTGAATCCTTAAGAGCCGCAGGGCACGAGGCCCTGATTCGCCGCAAGACGGGGCTGGTGCTGGACCCTTATTTCTCAGCGTCGAAGTATCGTTGGCTGTTAAACAACACCACCGGGGTGGGTCGTCGCGTCCGCCAGGGAAAGGTCGCCGGAGGCACGGTAGATTCGTTTTTGCTTTGGCGTTTAACCGGCGGCTTGGTCCATGGGACCGATGTCTCCAACGCCTCGCGAACCTCGCTTCTAAACATAAAAACTCGCCGATGGGACGACGACCTGCTAGAAGTGTTTGGCGTTGATAAGAGCATCTTGCCTACTGTGCTCCCCTCAAGCGGCATTCTTGGAGTGACCAAGGGCGTGAAGGGACTGCCTGACGGTATACCTATTACGGGTATTGCCGGTGACCAACAGTCAGCACTCTTTGGCCAGGCCTGTTTCGAGCCGGGTGAGGCTAAATGTACGTTTGGCACTGGCTCCTTCATCCTGATGAATACGGGTGACAAGCTGCTTCGCTCCAAGGCTGGTTTGCTGACCACGATTGGTTGGCAGCTGGGTGAGGCGGGGCCCGTAACTTATGCCTTTGAAGGAGGCGCCTTTGTCTGTGGCGCCGCCGTGCAGTGGCTGCGGGATGAACTCGGCATCATCAAAAAGGCCTCTGAGGTTGAGGCATTGGCAAAATCCGTCGCCGATAGTGGCGGCGTTGAGTTTGTGCCAGCACTTGCCGGTCTGGGAGCGCCTCACTGGGATCCCGAGGCGCGGGGATTGATCTCCGGGCTCACGCGCGGGAGCGGTCGGGGCCACATCGCTCGGGCGACCCTCGATGCCATGGCGCTCCAGAATGCGGATATCTTGCGGGTGATGGAATCTGAGTTGGGCAAACGCCTCAAGCCCCTGCGGGTGGATGGTGGGGCGGTAGCAAACAACTTGCTTATGCAGTTGCAGGCGAATTATCTCGGGCGAAAATTGATCCGACCCAAGGTTATCGAGACGACCGTTGCCGGTGCTTGCTTCTTGGCGGGTCTCGGAGTCGGTTTGTGGCAAAACAAATCTGAACTCTCCAAGGTGTGGCAGGTAGAACGTGAATTTAAGGTTGAACTGTCTGCAGGTGCCCGCGCGCGCCGACTCCAGGCTTGGAACCGAGCGGTAGCTCGTGCGCGTCTCGCCGGGTAGCTAGAATGACAGAGGTCATACAGTTTCCGGGGCGTCGAGCGGGCTCAACAAAAAAAACCGCGGACTTGACCCTGTGCCGCAACGGCCACCACAAATGGCAGGTTGTAACCAGCGATCCCTTTGCGGTGCATCGCGGCGAGTTGATAACTCGCTACCGCTGCAAGCGATGTGGTAAAGAAAAAAATAAGGCGCAGTAATCAGGGGTAGCTACCCTTTCTGGGGATTGGTAAACCTTATCGCCTGCGTTAACTTACCGGCGTTATTAAACCAAGGGGTGCGCCATGACTGCGATGATTTATCCCACTACCAACCCTTCGGCAACCGAGACCATGATTGTTGCGCGCGGGGAGGGGCCGTATATCTATGACCATAACGGCAAGCAATACCTTGAGGGTATGGCGGGGCTGTGGTGCACATCCCTCGGGTATGGCAATGAGGAAATTATTGAGGTTGCCGAACGGCAAATGCGGGATCTCAGCTTTAGCCATATGTTTGGGGGAAAGACCCACCCGGCGGCTATTGAGCTGGCCGACAAACTCGCGGCTATGGCCCCCGTCGATGATGCGCGGGTTTTTCTAGGAGCCTCCGGGTCCGATGCTAACGATACCCTGGTCAAGCTCATCCGTTATTACGCGGTGGCGACCGGACAGCCCGAACGCATCAAAATTATTGCACGGGAGAAGGGATACCACGGGGTCACCGTGGCCTCAGCAGCGCTGACAGGACTGCCCCCTAATCACACACATTTCCAGCTGCCCTTTGATGCGCTGGGCGTGCTTCGAACCGGTGCCCCCCACTATTATCGTTGTGCTGAAGACGGTGAAACCGAAGCGGATTTTGTCGCCCGTCGCGCCCGCGAGTTGGAGGCGCTGATCATCGAAGAGGGCCCGGAGACCATAGCGGCGATGATTGCCGAGCCGGTAAACGGTGCTGGTGGGGTGATCGTCCCTCCAGAGGGCTATTTTGATGCTATTCAGGCGGTGCTGGATAAATACGGCATCATGCTGTGGGATGACGAAGTGATCTGTGGATTTGGCCGACTGGGGACCGCCTTCGGCGCCGAGAAATATAATCTCAAGCCCAAGATGATGGCATGCGCGAAGGCGCTTACCTCGGCTTATGTGCCCTTATCTGCTGCACTTGTGAGTGGTGATATCGCGGACGCGATCGCAGGCCCTGCATCCGATATGGGCGTCTTTGGCCATGGCTATACCTATAGCGGGCATCCTCTCGGTTGTGCTGTCGCCAGCAAGGTCCTTGATATTTATGCCCGTGATCGGCTATTCGATCATACTGCAGAGGTAGGAAGCTATCTGGGTCAACGATTGGGGGAGTTTGCCGATCATCCACTGGTAGGTGAGGTATCGGCGGTCGGATTGCTGGGCGCGTTGGAATTGGTCGCCCACAAAGAGAGTAAGCAGCCTTTTGAGGGCATGAAAGTAGGACAGTTCTGTGCGAAAGCAGCAGAGGAGCGCGGGCTTATTGTGCGCCCACTAGGCGGCAATCGTATCGCGCTCTGCCCGCCACTGATAATCCAACGCGGACACGTCGACGAGATCATCGACAAGCTAACGGGTGCTTTGGAGGATACGCTCGATATGACGACGGCACAGAAGCTAATCTAAGGAGATAAGGCCCGAGGGACCCGAAAGCGGGAGGATATGGGCTTGCCTATCGATCCAGCCCACCCATCAGCATATATTTAATCTCCAGATAGTCATCCATCCCGTACTTGGAGCCCTCTCGTCCGGAGCCAGACTCTTTGACGCCGCCAAAGGGTGCCATTTCGTTGGAAATAATCCCTTCATTGATGCCGACGATCCCGTATTCTAGAGCCTCCGCAACCCGCCAGACGCGCCCGATGTCTCGCGTGTAAAAATAGCTGGCCAGGCCAAATTCAGTATCGTTGGCCAGTGCAATCGCTTCGGCTTCATCATTGAAGGTTACGATAGGGGCGACCGGGCCAAAAATTTCGTTGCGGAAAACTGCCATCTCGGGGGTCACGTTGGTCAATATGGTGGGTGCGTAAAAACAGGGTCCCAAGGCACTTGGCGTGCCACCCATAACAAGCGTCGCACCCGCGGCAACGGTCTGCTTTACCAGCGAATCAACATCCGCAACGGCCTGCTCGTTGACCAACGGCCCAAGATTGACTCCCTCTTCTAGGCCATTTCCCAACGTGAGTTCTGCAGTCGCCTTCGCCAAACGAGCGGTGAATTCTTCAGCAATACTCGCTTGCACTAGCAGCCGGTTCGAACAAACGCAGGTTTGCCCACTGTTGCGGTATTTTGAAATAAGCGCACCCTGGACAGCCGCATCGATATCGGCGTCGTCGAAAACGATAAACGGGGCATTCCCGCCAAGCTCCATGGAGGTCTTCTTCATGGTGGCGGCGCACTGGGCCTCGAGCAATTTGCCGACCGGGGTAGAGCCGGTAAAAGATAGTTTGCGAACCACCGGGTTGCTGGTGAGCTCACCACCAATCTCACTCGAGCTACCGACCACGACGTTGAGCACGCCGGCAGGGATGCCTGCGCGCTCGGCGAGTTCTGCCAGGGCGAGGGCCGAGAGCGGGGTCTCGCTCGCCGGTTTGATGACAATGGAGCAGCCGGCGGCGAGGGCTGGGGCTGCTTTCCGGGTGATCATGGCGTTGGGAAAATTCCAGGGGGTAATCGCAGCACACACCCCGACGGGCTGTTTGATGCATACGATTCGCTTATCGGGGCCCGGCGCGGGGATCACGTCCCCGTCGATGCGCTTGGCTTGCTCGGCGAACCATTCGATGTAGGAAGCCCCGTAGGCTACTTCGCCCCGCGACTCGGCGAGGGTCTTGCCCTGTTCAACCGTCATGATGCGCGCGAGATCTTCCTGATTTTCCATCACCAGGTTAAACCAGTTCCGCAATATCGAAGCGCGCTGTTTGGCGGGTACCGCTCGCCAAGCGGTCATGGCGGTTTCGGCCCCCTCGATAGCGCGTCGGGTTTCTTCAGCCCCAACCTTAGCAACCTCGGCAATAACATCGCCGGTAGCCGGATTTTTGATCGCCAGTCTGGCGCTCGATTCAGCGCTGCACCACTGACCGTTGATGTAACACTCGGTGCGAAACAGGGTGCTGTCCGATAGGGATAGGGACATGATCCAGGACCTCTTTTTTTTCCGGCCAGCTTTCAGCGACTCGGCTTATGTTGACTGTTTTAATGCCGATCGGCAAACCTTAAAACGCTTTGTTAGGGCGATGACGATGGAGTCGCTAGGGTAGCAACGGAAACACTTTTCGCCTAGAGACTTGGAGCACTGCAACCCTATTGGGCTAGGTGTTTTTGAGCCTTGCCTGCAGCTTGTGTTTGCGGACTACGCTGCGCATCTGGTCATAGGAGAGGCCCAGCAGGGTGGCGGCCTTGCGCTGGCTGTGCTGTGCCTCGGTCAGAGCTCGTATCGCCAGATCCCGCTCCAGCGTGGCGAGGTATGATCGAAGATCAATGGGCCAGTCATTGGTGTCATCGGTATCCGGGTTGTGGTCGTTGGGGGGGTGTCCTCCGTCTGGGTTGATCACGGTCTGGTGTGGGCGAAACGCATCCAGTATGAGCGCGTCGACTTCTGCGTCCTGCTGCCCCCAGCGAAATAGTGAGCGTTCGACGGCATTTTTCAGTTCCCGTATGTTGCCGTGCCATGGATGGGCTTCAAGCAGCTCAAGCGTCTTTTCGGAAAACCCCGGGAAAAAATCCCAGCCGAGTTCGGCAACGAAGCGAACCGCAAAATGAGCCGCCAACTCGGCGATGTCTTCGCGTCGCTCTCGCAGTGGCGGTAGGGTGACCACGTCAAAACTTAATCGGTCCAGCAAATCCCAACGGAACTCGCCTGCGTCAGCCATGCTCGGCAGGTCCGCATTGGTGGCCCCTATCACCCTGACATCAGCCTTCAGCGTCTTTTGTCCGCCGACTCGCTCAAACTCGCCATATTCAATAAGTCGAAGTAATTTTTCCTGAAGGCGCAAGGACATGGTGCCCAGCTCATCTAGAAAAAGACTGCCGCCATCGGCGCGTTCAAAACGGCCAACGTGTTGCTTGGTTGCACCGGTAAATGCACCGGCTTCATGGCCAAATAGCTCGCTTTCAAGCAGTGTTTCAGTGATAGCACCGCAGTTGATCTTGACGAAGGCCTCGGACCAGCGAGGCGAAAGGAAGTGCAGTCGCTCCGCGGCCAGCTCTTTCCCTGTTCCGCGTTCGCCAATAATGAGAACCGGCCGGTCGATGCCTGCTAACAATGACAGGTGGTCAAGGGCGGCCGTCAACGCTGGGGACTGGCCAATCATGGTCTGAGGTGCTGTTCTCATGGGGTTTAAAATACCAATAAAAGGTCATTAAAACCATTTCATAATGGTGAAAAAAGCCATATACCTGAATGGGCCCAGGATTCCAGAACCATAACCCCATGACTTAAAACAATATTTTTATTTTGGCACGCGGATCGCACCGTCTACTGTGGAGGCGCCGGGTTGGCCGGTTCCTCGAAGGGCAAGACGCCCACTGATCAATGGATTGAAAGGAGTACCAAAGAATGGATGCGATTGACGAACGGTTTGCGGTTTACACAGTGGTTTTGTTTCTTTGCAGTGAAATTGCATTGATGGCAGGCGTCGCGGCGGGTGCAGTGACCTTTGCTGCCCTCGCTGCCGGTATTGAGCTGTCGTATTGGCTCGGGCGTGTCATGGAGGACGGCGGTCAGCTGGGCGCCGCCAACATTAAGGGAGAGTAATCATGGGTATCTTTTCACGCATGTCGGACATCATTAATTCGAACATCAACGCACTGCTCGACAGTGCGGAAGATCCGGAAAAAATGATTCGTCTGATCATTCAGGAGATGGAGGATACCTTGGTTGAGGTGCGTAGCTCCTCGGCCAGGGTCCTCGCCGACCGAAAGACAGCTGAGCGCAAGCGCGGCCAAATCGCGCTCGAGGCGTCGGCTTGGGAGGACAAGGCGAAGCTCGCTATTAGTAAAGGCCGTGAAGACCTGGCTCGGGCTGCGCTTCAAGAAAAGCGTGTTATCGAGCAGGAGTTGGATGTCGTGGCCAATGAGCTCGCCGCAACCGATGATCATATCGATCAGCTCAATGAGGAAATCGGTCAGCTGCAGCAAAAATTGTCGGACGCAAAGGCAAAGCAGAAGGCGCTGTTGATGCGATCAAAGACGGTTGAGTCGAGAATGGCGGTCAAGCGTCAGGTTAATCGAGGTGAGCTCGATCAGGCTTTCAATAAATTCGACAAGTTTGAGCGTCGTATGGACAACCTGGAAGGGGAGTTGGAGGCCATGGATTTAGGGCGAGAGGGTAACCTTGCTGCGGAGATTGAGGCGCTGCAACAGGACGAGTGGTTGTCCGAAGAGCTCGATCGGCTCCGCGAGTCAATGGCCAAGGAAAAGGGGTCGGTAAAATGACACCGTGCCCAGGGATGAAAGCAGCCTCGGGTCGCTTTACACTGACCCTCAGGATGGTAGCTGGCAGGGAGCCACATTATGGGACTTGAATTTTTCTTTGTGCCGATGGTGCTGTTTATGGTCATCGTTGCACCCATCTGGATTGTTATGCACTACCGGAGTGTCAATCGCTCCAGCCGAAGTTTGAGTGATGACGATCGTGAATCGATAGATACCATGTTGGTGACGGTTGATAAGCTCAGCGAACGTATCGTGTCGTTGGAAGCGATTCTCGATGCAGATCATCCAAATTGGAGGCAGCAGGAAAACACGAGGGGAGAAT
>Ga0255776_10003473_pt1 | contig 16972 bp, 18 predicted proteins | sample 071ome_19_FD_179974 | JGI IMG/M metagenome (GOLD analysis project Ga0255776, IMG submission 179974) | Coastal salt marsh microbial communities from the Groves Creek Marsh, Skidaway Island, Georgia - 071413AT metaG (version 2) | ecosystem: Environmental > Aquatic > Marine > Intertidal zone >... | reverse complement strand
GATGCCGTAGCCGTACCACCAGTTAACGCTTAGAGGCAATGCCAGAGCGTCGTCCTGACGGTCTGTTCGAGTCAAGGTAGTCGCCGTTTCATCAAACTGGGCTGTACGAACAACCACTTCGTCTGAAGTAACCTGAATCACTTTAAACTGCTGAATACTGGCAAGATCAATGGTGTAAGACTTAGGATAGTTTGCTGAACGTGCCGGAGCACCCCAGCTACCCTCACCGACGTAAACAGTACCAGCGCGAGACGTGGCCATCTCTTCACCCTTCGGACGAACTGTCGCTGTCACCTTGTTGATGTGCGTGTCTGACTCCACAACAAGGTTCATTGCGTTCTCGTAGAAGCTATCAGCCCACCAGTTGAACAAGGTCATGTTGTCGCTTTTACCCGCGTAATGCGGGAACATCGGCTTGTGGTATTGCGCGAAACGCCACTGAGCTTCTGCGCCCTCAGACGTAATGTCCTGCTCAAGCCATTCATTCATTGATGCTGCTTGAGCTGATTTACCATCGTTCTGGAACTGCGAGTTCAATGTATAAACACGTAGCAGTTCAGAAACGTTGAACGCGCCATAGGTATCAAACTCATTACATTGGCCGTCGAGGTTGAAATCCACGCCGAACACACGACATAAGGTTTCGAAATCACCGTCTTCATGGTTTCCATGCGTTGGGATCATTGGGTAAATGCGCTTGTAATCTACGCCGTCAATCACATCTTCAGAAAAGCTTAGCGACCAATCAGAAAGGAAGGCAGTCATTTCCACCGCCGTGTTTGCATTGGTGAAGTCACCCCCGTGCATCACGAACAATGGACGAATTTTAGCGACCAATCGGTTACCTGCACGGCGATTAGTCCAACCTGTACGCGTGTCACCACCAGCAACAGCGACAAACGGCGATTGATCTTCGGCAGCTGTACGGAACCAGAAGCGTTGACCACACCCTTGGTTATCACAGACTTTGTAGAACACATCACTGTCCGGTGTAAGGTCAGTTAAACGAACAAAGTAACTCTCAAGACCCGCCACTTCCTTGATCAAACCAAAACGGTATTTGTTCTGTGGCTCAATACGAGTCCAGTTGTCTTCATTGGTATCGCTTCCGTACATCACATAAGGGCTGTGACTGAAAGGAAGCAAAGAAAAACCAATCACTGCATTACGAGATGGATCAGAATCCCAACTCAAACGATGCAAATGAGATTTAGCAGTGGCCAATGACGAAAGCATCGACATAACTGCCATTAAAACGAGCAAGCGAATTTTCATGATATGCCATCCCTGATCAGATGAATAAAATCTGAGTTGAGTTCTTAAATTTGATTATTGTTCTTCAGAAACCGCCCTAGGCAATTTCTTAAGGCGGCTGGAGTCTAGATCAGAAAAATGTCTAATTTATTACTCGTTCATGACATGTTGAAAATCATTGCGAACCTAAGGCGTTTCAGCACCGCTCACGAGGCGAACAAACGCGGCATTTCGATGAGGTAGGCCATACACCTTACCTGTACCGAAGTTGACCGCATAAGCACCGGGGCTTAGATGTTGAAAGGGCGCATTCAGTTGATCGGCCGTTTGTTGCGTCCAGTAATCACCTCGGTGGGTTTTAGGGAAAAAGTCCGTAGCAATAGTCGCCGAGCCCGGTCGACCATCCAGCTTTATGAGAGCCGAGAGTTCAGTCACGGAAGGAAGACGCCAATCATCTCTGCCACAGGTCTTAGCGTGATTGGCACGACGAATCAGATCCTGCGTGTCACAACGGCTTGCTTCAAAATAGCAGTCCCCCATGTTCTCTACACCCTCGCCTCCTTGATCCGATGCCAGATACCAGGAGTATGTCCAGTAGCCATCATGAATGCTTTCATCGTCCAGCTTATTTTCCCAGATCAACCCCGTTTGCTGATCAAGGATACATGCCCAGGGGCCAGCCCAAGGTGCCATTGGCTGTCCTTGTTTATCCAGCTTTAGCCAACGACTTTCTATGGGTTGAGGTCTGTCACCCGACGTCCAGGCACTCAATAAGCCAATGCCGATCAGGCCTAACAGCACACCAACCGCACGAACTCTCTGCCTTTGTTTTTTTACGAAGGATCGATTGATAGACCGACTGATGGACCGATTCATGGCTGCACCACCTTCACTTTCAACGCCTGATGGTGACGTGTGTGACCGATCTGACTGTGATCAAAGGCGGCGACCCATAAGCAAATATCATCTTCGATTCGAACGTCCTTATCTGATCCAGTATCCAAACGACGGGCCATTTCAAGCGACCAGTGATTATCAGACCAGACACCCACCGCCCGCACATTTCCACGATCCCCTTCAAACTGATTCGACCGATACAGCACAGATGGCATATGAGTACCGACCGGATAATCATCCAACTCAGCTCGATAAGGTTGATAATCAAACCAGGTGCCCAGCCAATCCACTTCAGCATCGAACGGCTTATCTGTCTGGAATGGAATCAATAGCTGACGATCAATCGGTAAACGTTTTGGTACAACGTAGTCCGGTTTGTACCAGGACCAGTTCATCACATAACCACCGCTTTCCTTTGCGTCTTTATCGTATCCAGCGGCATATCGACGTTCACCGGCATAAACAGCAGCAGGAGGCCCAATGTAGTTGTCATCGGCTTGTTGTTTTGAGTTAGTGCGAACCGCTTTCCAATGCCACAGATCATGAACCGCATTGTCTTTGCTGTAGTGATAACCTTTGCCGTGCCAGTTAGCCGGCTTATCCTCGAGTGGTTTAGGGCCCAAGTGGGCTGTGCCTGCTGCGCCACTGTCACACTGGTTCGATAACATCACGGCAAACTTGTCCTCGTAAAACGTTTGCTCGTCAAACTGATAAAAACCACCCTGCTGAACTTGCCAACCTTGTTCAGTTTTCTTCAGCGGCAGATGTTTCAAACTGCGGGTTTCGTCGTGCCATCGAATATAGAAAAAAACATCAATGCCATTGTGAACTGCTCTGATAGTGACGGGTGTTTTACCATCGCCAAAGTTTGCGCCGCCGTGGGTCATCACCTGAACTTCATGAGCATTGTGCCAAATATCTTCGCTTGCCTGACCATCAAGGGTTATCAACGTCTTTATCGACATCGGGTTAATCATGAGCTCATCAGCTGGCTTATCAACCCAAAACCACCAAACGCTGCCGATAGAAACACACCAGACGAGCGCAAAGCTAACGAGGCGGACTGACAGTGACTTAGCTCTGGGCTTCAAAATTCGTCGGAACGCATTAGTCCCAAATTCAATGAAATAGACGGCGCCATGCAATAGAACATAGAGCACCATTGCCAATGCGGAATACCAATGAAGATCTAAAGGTAAGAGATGATGTTGATCAAAGAAAGTAAGCCATCCGGTGACGACGCTGGAAATAAAAACCAGATCACCATAGCGATGGATATAGCTGTGATAGCGAGCGCTTAATCGGGTCTTGTTAGGCTTTCTGGCTGAAGAAAAGAAACGGGAAAGTAAATAAGCAACCAGTAAACCACTGAGTATGACGCCAGCAATAAAATGCCAGTTATGCAGCAGCCCTTGTGGAAGCAACGATGATAACCAATGCACCTCCGATCGGGTCAATATGGCAAAACGCAAGCCTGTTGATAACGCAATTAAAACCGCAACGACGGCCAATAGATGACCTGCTATCCAAAAGGCATTTCGTTTCATTTCAGTACCCTACACTTTTCTGGGCAGCTACTCTAATCGCCAAATATGACAGTTATGTAACATCCCTGTTTTGTGAGAGTACTATGCTTCAAAGCCCTGAAAGGAAACAGGTCATTTTGTTCACGAAATCGAAACTTTCACTTAAAAACCAAATTTTAATTTAAAACAAACCCAAAGCCGCATCGGTATACCGTGTTGGTAACCTTGGTAACCCATTCGCTGCTTCTCTCGGTGTTAACTCCACACCACCCGCCGGAATGTTTAGAAATGATCCCATAAAGGTCTGCTGGAAGTTCTCAGGATTGGCGATCAATTTCCCCTGATGATTAATCGAATAACTCGGTACAAGATTCCCGGAAGGATCGATCGCCCAGGCAATGTCTTTCTTCTGAGTGGAAAGAAAGAAGTTCGAGACCAAACCGTCAGGGCTTGCTTTACCAATATCAATTGATTGAAATTTCCCTAAATCATGGCAGGTGTCGATCACAATCAAACTACAGCCACTGGTAGATAAATCAAATGCGCCCAAAATTTCAACACTCTCTTGGCTTAGGACCCCGATGTATTCAGCACGGATCGGATCGTAGCTCCCCACATTATTTCCACTCGGATCGCCCGACTCACCATACTGAAGCTGAGCTTGGGTCGAAATTGGCACACATATGATACAGACACCGAACAACTCAACAATGGGCTGAACACCATCAATTTTCACATCAATATTACCAGTAAAGGTTCTAATATCACCGGAAAGTATGCCGCCCGATTTTTCAAAACCAAGACGCGCACCTATCACTTGACGTGTGCCATTAGGCCCATTCTCGAAAGCAAATTCTATGAATGGATTGATAAATTTAAAGGGATGAGAATTAACCGTACCATCGGAGTCTCTGGTGTAATGGCCGAGCGCAAAATCTCGGATATCAATATCGGCTCCGGAGTTCTCCTGCATTCTCGAGGGATCACAGCCCGTTGCCGGACACGGCTCACCATTCTCATAGCGCGCGTACTTACCAAACTCCAGGTGATCGATACTTAAATGCGTTTCTATGTCAGCGCCAATATTGATTTTCATAAAATCGGTATTAATGGACTCTGAGGCACCAGAGTAGCCACTGGTTTGTTGCTGGACGTTGTAGTTATCAATGGTAATGAACGCCTGGCCGTTGATATCAGACATTTCTGCATCGGCCAGCGGTTTCAAATCACCATAGGCCAGCGGCTGACACAAACACACCAGCAAAACCGACTTCATAAAATGACAAGAAAAAAACACCCTACCAAGGGCCCATTTACCCAGCATACCTTCATCCTCTTACTCGCCGACTTTTTGTTATTTAGTTGATTTTGTCGGGCAGATGAAAGTTACCATTGGCCATATCGGATATCACGCCTTTGAACAAAGGTTGTCGTAGATAAACAAATCACACAAAAAATGGCATAGCATGAAAATAGCTAGAATCGCTATTCATAGAAAAAAGGACTAGAAATAGCTTTAAATACAAAATGTTATAAAACAACACCCCAAAAGATACTTTAATGCACTGTATTATAAAGCCACCCGAATGGGGAAACACGACACATAATCATCTAAAACAGACATCTCAGCAGCACGATTTTTTTACCATTTTGCGCAAAATCGCATTATTTTTCTGCCGAAATAAAACAAATTCAATGTCTGATAACCAGGATGTATACATTGGTTAATTCAAAGAATCCGTTAAAAATTCAATAAAAGTAGTCACCTTCTTAGGAAGCAATTCTCTTTTTGGGTAAACCGCCTTGTTGGGGTAAGCCAGAGCCGCATTGATGATTCGTTGAGTTTCATCGAGCGTGCAGTAACGATGCCTTGGGTTGTTACAGGGCAGCAAAGACACCTTCGTTGCTACATTAGGAATATCCATGAGCTGTTCAGCAATACTTGAGCAATGGAGACGAAATCTAGCCTCATCATCATTCCAAGTACGCTTTTTATTTTTAGCTAATGGCAGGTAGGTATCGTAGAAAAATTGCTGGATCGTAGGAAAAGCGGTTACCCGTTTCTCTCTAGGATCATAACCTTCATTAAGGCATTGACGATGGGCTCTCGCTTGCTCTCTGGCAGCATTAATTGAGACATCAGGGTAACGCCCTAATGAGATACTTCGTTTAGCTTTGTTGAAGGTGTACCGGAAGAGGAAGCGTTTGTTGCCTGTTTTGCCTACAAGGAGCTTGAGGCCAGGTGCTTCAGTATCGCTGTACTCGGTTTCAGTGGATCGGGATGATTTAGGTGTTGAGGGGAGTTGTTTGAGTTTGGTGGACGTGAATTTGAATTGATTGGGCATGGGAACCTCCGATGGTTGGTATCGGAGGATTAATATATGTTTGAGAGGAGGTTTGATGCGGGAAATGGAGTTAGACAGTACTAGCAGTAATGACCACCCCAGAAGTATATCCACCGTACCCATATCCAACATTAGGATCATGAACCACTAGACCAGAATTGATTGGGGTAATCTCAACTATCTTGTAACCTTCAGACATAAGCTGATTACAAGCTCTTTCTATAGAACTAGCTAATAACTCACCGTTTACATTACCCCCAAGCCTATCGGAAAAAATTCCCGGAGCCGCGCTTTTCTCAGAAGCAACAAATACAGTTTTTACAGATGCCCCTTGCAATGATTCCACAGACGATTGGCGATACTGATCTTTGACCTTCTTTTGTTCGATTTCCTTCTCTGCTTTAAGCTGAGCTGCTTTGGCCTTCTTTTCCTGCTTCTCGTGGCAAGACTCACAGGAACCGCCAACCATTTCAGATGATGAAAACTCTTGAAAACAGGTATCACATTTAGGAAATACCTTGTCGTAACATGATTTACATCTTTTCTCAGTTAATTCAAAGAAGCCAAAAGAGTTACCGCATTCAATACATTTCGCCATGACTATTTCAATCCATGAAATTGCTTACAGATATTCAGAAAGCATGCACGATACAGACAAATGCCTTTGGAGAAAATCGGCCTTGTCACATCCTGAGCAAAGTAAAAATCTTAGTCAGCTCTACTCTATCCCCTACGGATAAATATCACATTCCTGTTTAATCCAAGTAGCACCTAACTTATCCAGCACACACCATCTACGATAAAAACTAAAAAGGCCATCAAAAGGCAGCCCCAAAACTTTCTAAAATTTACCGATTCTGCCGGTCTACCGGTAAACTCAGCAAAACCAGCAGATTCTGAAAGCTTTAACGAAACTGACTTCTAAAACCACTCAATACGTTACGTCAGGGCTCTTAAAGTCAGAGGGATTACACTCGCTACGAGATGGTTGGATAAGCCTCACTATCTTGATTGAAGGGGCTGCGAGAACCGCATGTAGGGTGTTGTGGGGGCTGGAGGTTAGAGACCTCCGGCCTACTCGATTAGACTAGTCATTTTTGGGAGAGTAAATTTTATCTTCACCTGATTCAGGGTCTAAAGAAAATATAAAAATAAAAATTATAAGTAGAATGTAAGATCCTACAACAGCATTGATTAATCTATTGATCCAGAATCCATTATCAACCTCTAAATATGTGGCAAGGACTTGTGTAAGACTGCTGATATCATAATCAAGTAAAAAGTAGTTATAGATAAATAAGACAGTCATTCCAAAACCTATATCAAGGTTTGTTTGAATACTATTTTGCTCATTTTGATGGTGATTAAGTCTATCCAGAGTGAAGCTGTCTTGCTTTATAATTGCTTTTTTTTCTAAAAGACTGGGATATGTATAATCACTGCTATTTATTTCATTTCTTTTACGATTTGGTTCTATCCATTTGAAGTAAGGGTGTATCAGTGCTAATTGCATAATCTTTCTAAAAAATTTAAAAAAGCACGACATAAGAAATGAAAAAAGAGCCAAGAAGAATAATATAGCTCCTGCCGATATATTATCTATTGAGTACTCTGAAAGCGGGGTTAGAATATTCTTGCTATAAAAAATAACTAAACAGCTATCCAGAAGGAGGATAAAACAACTAAATAGTAAGAAGTATCTAAATTCAATAGATCTCTCTATGAAAGAAGACGCACTTGATAGAACTTTGACGGCTGCATTTGGGGTTTCTGACATTTTCAGCTCCTCTGTTTATATATACAGTACATACAATCACAAAAAAACTGTATATGCAACCAGTGCAAAAGAGCATGACAATTAATCAACGACATTCGTCGTAATTCATTCTTAAAAACCTTCTCTACTTCTTACGAAAGCCCTTATCCCTCTAGACTATCAAAGCTCCAATCCTTTTACCACGCAGAGAATAGGTTGCTTAAAAATGAAAATGGCCACCCAAAAGGCAGCCATAAACTTTCAAAAATTTACCGATTCTGCCGGTAAACCCAGCAAAACTAGCAAAACCAGCATATTCTAAATTAACAGCCACCCTTACAAACTCCGCCAGACGCCTTACAGCTGTTACACACCCAGCGATCACATCGATTACAAAAGATGCCATTAGCAGGGCCACAGATCTTTTTACATTTATGGCATTTAACTTTGCCATCGGCTGAGAAGTGCGTTGTTGAAACCATGCTTAATCCTCCTCACCCGTACCATCACAGCGATGACAGAAATGCTTGCCAGTATTCCCACAAGCTGGACAGTGATCTACACCACCGTAGGCACAATGATCACAGTTAGTTTGGCCTGACCCACCACAATCTCTACACGTTTCAGACATTAGATTTCTCCGTTTTCTAGTTGCTAAACACACTAATCATTATGGGAAACGACCTAGTCAGGTTGTGACCGAAAATAAAACTTCCGTGCAACTTTTTGTATCTAGTAACCAGCCCTGTAGCTATACCTGTTATGGCAATTTCTCTGACCTTTTGAGAGACGTTTCATGATGATTAGTTAGGTCACAACCTGAACCTCTGACCCCGTAAACTAACTACATGGCAAACGACTCCAAAAACGACAAGCTCACAGCCCGCTTGATTGAGATACTGGTGAAATTCAATCAGGGTGAACGTGTGAGTGTGCAGAGCGTGATGGATGAGTTTCAGATATCCAGGTCTACTGCCCAGCGTGATTTACGCAGACTGGAAGCCTGTGGAGCAACTAAGCAGGGTAAGTTGTACTCGATGGCCCCCATACTGTTGGGGCACTCACCATCTAAAGGGATGAAGCAGCGGTTCATTCAATTGGGATTGGTAGATCTCTTTCCTAACTTCGATCAAGCCTACAAAGCCACCTTCAATAGCAAGGGGCAATCACCTTACCTGTTCAAGAATGTACGCATTGAGAAAGGTGCAGACTACCTCAAGAGCTTCCATGAGCTTACTTTGGCAATTCAGAAGCAGCAGCTTTGCCAGATCACCTACAAGAAGCAACGATACAACCCCATACAACCTTATCGACTAATTAATGATCGTGGTGTGTGGTTCCTTGCAGCCATTCACCAAAACTGCCTAAAGCTCTTTCGTATGAGTAAAGTGAGCCAAGCTGAGCGTTTAACTGAAAGCTTTGAGTTCAGCCCTAGAGTTAAACAACAGATTGAGCAGTTAGTGATTCGTAACATTCATGATGAAGCTACGACTGTAGTACTGAAGGTGGATGGAGATATTGCCAATCATTTTCTGGAAACAGAGTTAGTACCTGATCAGCGCGTGTTAAAGCAATTAGAAGATGGAAGTTTGATTGTGAGTTCAGAGATCAGCAGCTTTAAGCAGATCATTCCGGCGATTAAGTATTGGTTGCCTGATGTGGAAGTGGTGAGCCCTGTTGAGTTGAGGGAGCAGGTTAGACTGGAGCTGCAGTTGATTGTGGATGGGTTTTAGACAAGTCTTTGCACACAGCTACATTTCTGATTTATGAGTTAATGAACCAGAATAGGACCGAAAAGCTATGAATACTATGAGCTTCAGATGGCTAAACCAGCCTAATCCATAGCTCCAGCTAGCCCATCAAGATAAGCCAAATAACAAAACTTTTAGCGGCAAGTTACAAGCACTAGATAAACAAGAAATCCGACGACTTCAGGACAGGAATTGGACCTAAGAGGTTATTTGTAAGCTTTTGAAAATAGGTAAGATTCTAGTATTAGAATGGTACCAGTGGGCGGACTCGAACCGCCACTCCCGCGAAGGAATCGGATTTTGAAAGCGACTCTTGAGAAATAAATTACGAATAAATTCAGATAGTTAGAGTTAGCTAAATCTCAAATCGAGACTGTAATTTATTTTGTGTAACTGCCTTTCACTAGTACCCTGTTATGGGGTCAAAGGAAAGGCAGATAATGAATAAGAAAGAACTCGAAGCGTTTGCTAAGGCAGCCGCCAAAAACATCAAAACACCTCAGGATCTAACTGAGTTCAGTCAGATGCTTAAGAAGGTCACTGTCGAAGCGGCCTTGAATGCCGAGATGGATGATCATCTGGGCTATGAGAAACATGAGCCATCTGATATCTCCAATTCCAGAAATGGTTTTTCATCCAAGACTGTTAAAACGGAAGACGGGACCTTTGAACTAAGCACCCCAAGAGATCGTGACGGCAGCTTTGAACCTAAGCTGGTCAAGAAACACCAAACTCGTTTCACCTCAATGGACGATAAAATCTTATCCCTTTACGCAAAGGGCATGACGACTCGTGAAATCGTTGATTCATTCGAAGAGTGGTATGGTGCTGAGATTTCGCCAACACTAGTTTCTAAAGTCACCAATGCAGTGCTTGAGCAAGTCATCGAATGGCAGTCTCGCCCTCTGGATCCAATTTACCCCATCGTTTACCTGGACTGTATCGTCGTCAAAATCCGGCAAGATAAGCAGGTTATTAATAAATCTATTTTTCTGGCGCTCGGGGTCAACCTTGATGGTCACAAAGAGCTTCTAGGCATGTGGATCGCTGAAAATGAAGGTGCGAAGTTCTGGCTTAATGTTCTTACAGAATTACAAAACCGTGGCGTTCAAGACATCCTGATTGCCTGTGTGGATGGCCTGAAGGGATTCCCTGACGCAATCAATACCGCCTTTCCTGATACGCAGATTCAGCTCTGTATTGTTCACATGGTTCGAAACTCCTTAAAGTTCGTCCCCTGGAAAGACTACAAGGCTGTCACCGCCGATTTAAAGCGTATTTATCAATCAGTGACCGAGGAAGAAGCGTTACTGGCACTCGATCAGTTCTCTGATCGCTGGGATGACAAGTACCCCCAAATAAGTCGTTCATGGCGCAGTCATTGGGAAAACATCAACACCTTGTTTGGGCACCCAGAAGACATCCGTAAAGCAATTTACACGACTAATGCCATCGAATCTCTGAACAGTGTTATTCGTAAGGCGCTGAAGAAACGTAAGCTGTTCCCTAATGATGATTCCGCTAGAAAGGTGGTATATCTGGCTATTAGGGATGCATCTAAGAAATGGTCGATGCCGATCAGAAATTGGAAAGCGGCCTTAAACCGATTTATTATCGAGTTCGAAGACCGCTTGATCGATTATATTTAACCCTGGCAGTTACACAGAATTATTTACAGGGTCCTCAAATCCGAGGAGTTTAGGTCACGTTTTTCAGATTACAAATCTTCAAGATTTACATCTATGGCCTGACCCTTCTCCGACATACGTTCTTTAATCAGCTGAGTTAAAGATTCCTCATCTTGAGCACGCAGCTCTTTAAGCTTGTTTTGAACCTTAACAGACTTAATCTTACGACCTGAAGTATCAAACCCTTCAAGTCGTAAACTTTCTCTGTAGTTAGCCCGTTTAGAAGCTTCAAAGCGTTCTTGTAATTGCTTTTGAGTAGGCATTACGCACCCTTTCAACTATTTAGCAGGATTATAGCATCTCGTTGAAAGCCAAACAGACAAAGCTGGCATAGTCATGACGATGTTCTAAGGCATCTAAAGAGGCTTCAGATAATATGTAGACCTGCTGTGATTGATGATTACCGTTAGTTGCTAAACAGGACTGCACGATGCCTCTTGAGCACAGAAACACCAAGCTGAAAAGCCAGTGAGTTCTTTTGTACATCTAAATTTAGCTCTTTTTTAGCCAAGAGGGATAGCGCAATTAAACATTGCTTCCTATCCCCTACGGTCGTATTCGACATTTGGCTGAAAACTGCATGATGCCTAGCTTGGAAGGACTTGAGTACATACGACTCATTAGGAAAAAGCTCACAACGTCCCCTACAGTTTATAATCCTTTCCAAAAGGAGATGCCCATACTTCTAAAGGAACCTTATTTGTAAGAAGGTGAATTTTTCCATTACGAAAATACTTTTTGAATTTTTTCTCTGAAACACATAACGAAATTATATTGGAATAAGCTGCCGGATCACTTTTTATATTTATCTTAAAATTACACCCATATCTTACACTTGAAGTTGAAGGTGCTATATATCGGTATTCATACCCTTTATCACTGACAGCAACATTTAAACAATATAAAAAGAAATATTTGAAAAACAAAAAACTAAGAAAGAAGTAAAACACCACTGCAAAGTTAATATTTCCTAGCCGGTCATGCACACTAGCAAAGATGCCTTTATCAGCCAAAACAATCTCTAGCCGAAAAAATAAGGAAGAAACGAAAGAAAAAGCACACCCAATGAAAAAGCCTAGATAAGAAAGCTCGAAACCGAGAAATAGATTCAACGGAATAAGCACAAAGCCACTGTAAAATATTAAGCCTAAAAATGCCTTGTATATCCCCCTACCAAAAGTTGATCTGACAATAGAATCACGAATCAATTTGATCATTACTTCTCCCTAATACTATCTTATCGGTACTCCATGCACATAGCGATTAACATACTACATATCCCCTACGCGACAATATCACCTTACCCTAAAACCCTTGTAGCACATACCTAAACACCCTCCCAGCAAAATCGGTAAAAAAGAAAAGCCACCGAAGCAGCTTTCCATTCAATCAACTCCTAAACCACTCAGCCGCAAAGCCCACTGGATCAGAACTGATTTCTTTCACACTACGACCTATGGCAGTAAAGCCCTTAGTCGTCCCTTTGATGAATTGACCTTCATCTAACAATTCCATCGCATCATCTAACTCCTGATTCATGTGATCGATGTGCATTTCATGTCGACCAGCGGTGTGTTTGATCTTCCTTTTCTTCTTACGTTTTGCCATTTAATATACCTCATTTGATCTACCAAACCCCATTCCGAAGCCATCGTATTAGCTATTCTTTGGAGCATTTCGAGTGCGCCAGAATGGAGTCCATAGGGGTTTGAATTTACTGAGCCAATGAACTGATCAGCTCATTAGCAGTGATTGGGTGAACCTGCTCCTGTCCATAACAGGGAACTTGGAACCGGTTTTCGGTTTAATGAAGTCAGAGCTACTCATAAGTAACTTTGATTTCATCGAAACAGCCCATGGATTCATAACTCAGAAAGTTACTTTCCCAGAGTTGATACAGTTCATGAGCTGGAAGCTCGGTAAGTTCTCCTGCAAGCAGTGAGTAAGCACTCCCCTTTTGCAGATTGAAGTCCAACTCAGGTTCTAGTTCAGCCATCCCCATTGGGCCTTGGTAAGCAAAGTCGGTGATGTAATCCCACTGCCATGAGTTTTGATCTTTGAAGAGACGAATCTCAACCGGATGAAAGCCTCCTGATCCTGCCGAGTAGTTACTGTCACGAAAGTTGAAGGTCACTGCACTGGCATTAGCAGGCATGGCGTGTTTGCAGAGGTAGAGCTTTAGAACATCTACCAAGGATTCTGAGACAGGCAGGAGTAATCCCGCCTGAGTAATTTCAAGCGTCATAATGTGTTTCCTTAGTTTGTTAGAAGAGAGTCGGCTTGTGAGTAAGCCTTGTATGCAAGGTTGGAAGGGTTAAGCAGGATCAGCTTTAGCTAGAGCAAGCATCACCTCTTTGCTCTCTTCATAATCTGGCGTGAGTTCATGCAAGTAGAGATTGTTACCTGCGGCTTGGATTAATTTGATGTCAGGGCTACGAAGCACAGCACACAAGAAGCCTGCGTTGTTAGCACTGGTCGACTTGAACAAAGGTTTAAGCAGTGTCGATTTGAAAGGCTTGTCTTTTTGCGTGTCTAGGATGTCCAGGACCTCAGATACCTTAATCCACTCTTGAGAATGCAACCCACCACCTTCATTACCTGCCAATCGAATGAGTAATTCACCAGCCTCGTTTTTAGCCATATCGTAGAACACATGCTTAGTCGTTTTGGGAGACAGCTTTAAGGCTTTGGCTTGGGTGATGATGGGTGTGTGGTTACTTACTTCGTTGGGCGTTTTTGGGATGGTCTTGGGAGATTCTTTGGTTGTTGCAGGAAGGATTGGTGTGAGAGCTTTGGTTGAAGCTTCATTGGAGTTCTTAGCTGGAGCTTGTGTAGTTTCATTGTTGGTTTGAGTTTTCGGTTTACGAGCCATAAGGCACCTCGTTTGATGATTGATTGAGTTGTTGGGTAAGACGTTTTGAGAGGCTTGATGAAGTCTCCTTTAAGCCTTGGGTTAGTTCTTAATGCTTCGCTTAAGTTGATTGATGAAAGGGAGTGGAAGATCGAGTGGTGCAAGTAGATAGAGTCCACCGCCTTCGTCGTTGGTAATGGTTAGAGCGAGAAGATAGATGTCCTGCAAAGAGATCACCCATTCTGGATAATGAACCAGAGCATGAAGTTGATCAGCCAAAGGCTGCTCTTTTAACAGTGAAGCTTCGCTGTCACTATCCTCTAAACAGAGCAAGGCGCAGCCTAGCTCTTTCCAAAAAGCAGAGACGATTGATTCGCTAGAATCAAAAGGCAGCATCAGCTCAGTTCGTAGCGCATGCTTTACCTTCTCTGGAATGGGTAATTCATTTACTTCTTCAAATGACGTAATCATTTTCATAACAAACCTCCATAGAGATGCCTGCCAGCGCACCGAAGCACACAGCATGGACAGCCCTTTAGATTTAATTAACGTTTAAAGACTTGGATTAGTAGTTGGAATTAATGATGGGATTTAAGACGTACTGAAATTAAGACGCATTAGATTGAAAGATCAGATCCGTAAGCTTCTCAGTAGAACGACGTTGCGCCGCTTCATCTAACTTCACATAGCGTTGAGTAGTTTGAAGACTCTTGTGATTAAGCAACCTTTGTACTTGAGTCACATCAGTTCCATTAGCAATCAGATTCGTTGCCAATGAATGCCTTGCAGAGTGAAACACCACCTCATCAGGACGTTCAATGAAAGCAGATCGCTTGATGTAATCAAAGGCTACTTTAGGCCGAGAGATGGGCCCATCATTGTAGCGTCCAGCAAAGATGTAAGGGCATTGCGGGTATCTCGGCAAACTCAGCAAAATCTCCATCATGGTTTCATTGAGATAGACCTTGTGTGGTGAACCATTCTTAGTCCGTTCAATGTAGAGCTCTTTTAGATCCCAATCAATGTCTGTCCATTGACGAACCCTAAGCTCATCTAATCGACAGCCCGTTAGAAACAGCAAAGCAATGAAACAGCCCGCTACCTTGTTGGGGTAAGCCAGAGCTGCATTGATGATTCGTTGGGTTTCATCGAGCGTGCAGTAACGATGCCTTGGGTTGTTGCAGGGAAGCAAAGACACCTTCGTTGCTACATTAGGAATATCCATAAGCTGTTCAGCAAGCTTGCCTACTGTTTTAAGCATAGCCACCACACGATTGCAGGTAGCAATGGCATAGGCCTCATGAGTTTCGGTAGGTGTGCTCATTTCCATTTGGATAGCCAGTAGATGGCGTGGTGTAAGTTCATCGTAAGGCAGATCAGCAATGCTTGAACAATGGAGTCTAAACCTTGCTTCATCATCATTCCAAGTACGCTTTTTCTTTTTAGCTAATGGCAAGTAAGTATCGTAGAAGAACTGCTGGATCGTAGGAAAGGCTATTACCCGTTTCTCTCTAGGATCATAACCTTCATTAAGGCATTGTCGGTGGGCTCTTGCTTGCTCTCTGGCAGCATTAATTAAGACATCAGGGTAACGCCCTAATGAGATACTTCGTTTGGCTTTGTTGAAGGTGTACCGGAAGAGGAAGCGTTTGTTGCCTGTTTTGCCTACAAGGAGCTTTAGGCCAGGTGCTTCGGTATCGCTGTACTCAGTTTCTGTGGATCGGGATGATTGAGGTGTTGGGGAGAGTTGTTTGAGTTTAGTGGAAGTGAATTTGAATTGATTGGGCATGGGAACCTCCGATGGTTGGTATCGGAGGATTAATATATGTTTGAGAGGTGGTTTGATGCGGCACTTAAGATTTAACTGAACTAGCCGTGATGATCACTCCTGAGGTGTACCCGTAGCCAGCACCAGAATCTGGATAATGCTGCATATGACCAGAAGTGACTGGCATAATATTAACTATCATATAGCCTTCAGATACGAGCTGATTACACGCTTCCTCGATAGAACAAGCCAAAAGCTCTCCATTTACAGTATCCCCAGGCTTTTCGGAAAATATTCCTGGCACTAAGCTTTTCTCAGAAGCAACAAAAACCGTTTTCACCAAAGTTCCATGCAATGACTCCACTGAAGATTGGAGGTATTGGTCTTTGATCTTCTTTTGTTTAATTTCTTTCTCGGCCTTCAGTTGAGCTGCTTTGGACTTCTTTTCATTCTTCTCATGGCAAGATTCGCAAGAACCACCAACCATTTCAGATGCTGAAAATACCTGATAACAGGTATCACATTTAGGATACAGTTTTTCGATGCACGACTTACATCGATTCCCAGATAACTCGAAAAATCCAAAAGAATTACCACATTCAGTACATTTCGCCATAATCACTTCAATCCATGAAATTGTTTACAGGTGCATTCAAGAAAACATGAACGATACAAGCTAATAGCTTTTGAGAAAATCGGTCTTGTCACACTGCAGGCATAGTAAAAAATCTAAGCTAGCTCTACTCCATCCCCTACGAGGGAATATCACATTCCCGTTTAAGCCAAGTAGCACCTAACTTATTCAGTGCACACCATCTACGATAAAAACGAAAAAGGCCACCCAAAGGCAGCCTTAAAACTTCTTGAATTCAATGCTAAATTTTCTTTCGTAATAGATTCATGATCTCTCTAGTCTGATCGGCGTTATCAACGGTCGCTTTAGTGACTTGTGCAGCTACAACCATAAACAGACCAGAAATAGCAATGGCAAGACCAGGTAACATCGCCAAGACATTAAAACTAGAACCTTGAGAAGCAAGAATTAACGCGCCAAGAACCCCCACCACAACCATAATCCAGCCAATAACTGATAAAATATCCGACATTGTTCGAGCTGTATTGTAGTTAGATTGGTA
>Ga0255776_10003470_pt1 | contig 16994 bp, 14 predicted proteins | sample 071ome_19_FD_179974 | JGI IMG/M metagenome (GOLD analysis project Ga0255776, IMG submission 179974) | Coastal salt marsh microbial communities from the Groves Creek Marsh, Skidaway Island, Georgia - 071413AT metaG (version 2) | ecosystem: Environmental > Aquatic > Marine > Intertidal zone >... | reverse complement strand
CTTTATCTTCCAGGCAATGTTTGCGGCCACCGGGGCAACGATTGTTTCCGGTGCAGTTGCTGAAAGAGTTAAACTTTCCTCCTTCATGGTCTTCGCTCTTCTGTTTGTTGGGGTTGCTTATCCGGTTGCTGGTTCCTGGCACTGGGGTGGAGGTGTTCTTGCTGAGCTTGGATTCAAAGACTTTGCTGGTTCTACCGTAGTGCATGCCTTTGGAGGATTTGGTGCTTTGGCCTGTGTGATGGTTCTCGGTCCACGCCGCGGTAAATACACCGAAAATGGAATTAAGCCTATCCCAGGTCACAACTTCCCCCTAGCTGCCATCGGTGTGTTCTTACTGATGTTTGGTTGGTACGGATTCAATGGTGGTTCTGTGCTCTCCGCTGAGCCAGCCGCACTCGGTCTTGTATTCACCACCACCACACTTGCCGCTTGTGCAGGCGCTTTGGGTGCGATGTTTACTTCTTGGTTCGCCTTGAAAAAGCCTGACCTTTCCATGGCCTTAAATGGTATTCTTGCTGGGTTGGTTGGTATCACCGCAAATGCAGATGTGGTTTCCGTTGGAAGTGCTATCATCATTGGTGCAATCGCTGGTGTGATCGTGGTATTTGCTATCACCTTCCTAGATAAATCCAAGATTGATGACCCAGTGGGTGCGATCTCCGTACATGGTGTATGTGGTATCTGGGGAACCTTGGCCTGTGCTATTTTCGCAGATTTCGATTTTATGGTACAACTCAAAGGTGCTTTACTCGTAAGCGTATTTGCCTTCATCTTTGCATATGTGGTATTTTCTATATTGAAAGCAGTTATGGGAGTACGTGTAAGCGAAGAGGAAGAAGACCGTGGTCTTGATATCACCGAGCATGGTCAGGAAGCCTACACCAATTAATCTCTCGCTTCCTTTAAATACCCATTAATCTCACACGAAAGATAAAATTATGAAATTAGTTAAAGCCGTCATCAAGCCATTCAAGCTTGAAGAAGTTAAGGATGCCTTGTCCGAAATCGGAGTCGAAGGAATGACCGTATCCGAAGTAAAAGGATTTGGTCGCCAAAAAGGTCACACTGAAATTTACCGTGGAAGCGAGTACACCGTTGATTTCCTCCCTAAAGTAAAAATTGAAATCGGTGTTGCCGATGATTTAGCCGACAAAGTTGTGGACGCCATTGTGGGTGCCGCTCAGACCGGCAAAATCGGAGACGGTAAGATTTTCATCCTTCCCATGGAAGAATGCGTTCGCATTCGGACAGGGGAAAAGGGTGATGAAGCACTCTAATCAGTCTTACTGAAACAAATCTGGGGGAAGATCACTTCCCTCACCCCCTCTCAGGCCCGGTTCCATGTGAACCGGGCTTTTTTTGTGCCTACCTAGGGATGATAAATTTTCATTTAAAAATTATAATTGCTCATCTGTACATAATTTTCCTAGTTTCTTAAATCGTGTAACCAGCCAAGTATACAGAAAAACCATTAAACAGTCCTATGATTTCAAGAACGCTTCTTATTCTCCTCAGTATGGGCCTCGCTACCTTTGCATATGCTCAGGTCACCGACCCAGCTACTATTGGGTCCGCTGTGGCCACCATCCAAGTTGCGGATGCCGCTCCAGAAAGTGCAGAGGAGGAAGCCTCTCTTGACAGTGGTAATACCGCATGGATGCTTACTGCCACAGCCTTGGTGCTATTCATGACCCTTCCTGGACTGGCTCTTTTCTACGGTGGATTAGTTCAGTCCAAAAATGTGCTCTCCGTATTGATGCACTGCTTTGCAATCGCCTGCCTTGCTTCCATCATCTGGTTTGCGGTTGGATACAGCCTCGCCCTTACCTCCGGTAGCGGTAAAGACTGGATTGGTGGACAGGATGCCTTTTTCCTCAAACACCTCAGTGTAGATGCTCTGAATGGAGACCACCCCGAGACAGTTTGGATCATGTTCCAAATGACCTTTGCAATTATCACCCCTGGTTTGATCGTGGGTGCATTTGTTGAGCGGATCAAATTTTCTGCCGTACTATTATTCAGCGGACTGTGGCTGGTGATAGTTTATTGCCCAGTTTGTTACTGGGTTTGGGGAGGTGGCTGGCTGGCTGAGCGCGGGGTGATTGATTTTGCCGGAGGTATCGTGGTACATGCCACCGCGGGTGCATCCGCCCTCACCCTCGCGGCTATGCTTGGCCGAAGACATGGCTTTCCCAGAAATTTAAAACCTCCCCACAACCCCGGTATGGTAATGACTGGTGCAGCGATGCTCTGGGTGGGATGGTTTGGATTTAATGCCGGTAGTGCGGCTGCCGCCGATACCAGTGCAGGCATGGCGATGCTCGTAACCCATTTATCCGCTGCCACCGCCAGTTTAGTCTGGATGCTGGTGGAGTGGAGAAACACCGGCAAACCAGGCCTGGTTGGCATTGTCACCGGTACAATCGCTGGTTTGGCTACCATTACACCTGCATCCGGGAGTGTCGGACCCATTGGTGCCATTATTATTGGAGCCTCCGCGGGAATTATTTGTTATTACGCATGTGGTTTTGTGAAGGAAAAACTCGGTATCGATGACTCTCTTGATGTGGCTGCGGTGCACGGAATTGGTGGAATTCTTGGTACCCTGCTTGTTTCCTACCTTGGTTGGAAAGGCGAGTTGGGCGGATTGGGCATCAATCACGCTACCTGGCAGGACCAGTTGGTGGTGCAGGCACAGGGCTGCCTCGCTGCGATTGCACTGTCTGTAGCGGCCACATATATCATTGTTAAAGTGGTATCGGCACTCACTTCAGGCATTCGGGTTTCTGATGATGACGAAACAAAGGGGCTTGACCAAGCGGCTCATGGAGAGAATGGTTACTCCCTCAGTTAATTCTTTACTCCATTTAACCCGTAACTTTCTACGCGTATGAAACTTATCAAATCAATTATCAAACCATTTAAGTTGGAAGATGTTAAAGATGCCCTCTCCGAAATCGGAATCGAAGGGATGACCGTGATTGAAGCAAAAGGATTTGGTCGTCAGAAAGGTCACACCGAAATTTACCGTGGCAGTGAGTACACCATTGATTTCCTCCCTAAAGTAGTCATCGAAGTGGCAGTACCTGATGATATTGCCGATAAGGTTATCGAAACCATTGTCAAAGCAGCCAAGACTGAAAAGATTGGTGACGGTAAGATCTTTGTCATCCCTGTGGAACAAGCCGTGCGTATTCGGACCGGAGAGCAGGGAGAAATTGCTCTGTAAACTAGAGACTTTGCAACTTTCTTAATGAAAGACTTCCGGATGAAAACTCCGGAAGTTTTTTTGTGCCAGCTTAAAGCAAGGCGGCAAGTGTCCAAATCAGCCAAACCACCGTGGCATACAGGGGAAAGGCGAGGAACTGCTTAAAGGTCTCCATCCATGCTCCCGGCTTGGGCAGGTGAGACAACCACTGGGGAAAAAGAGAGAGGATTAAATATGGAGAGGACAAACCAAGTCCGATACTGGTAAAAACCGTAAAAGCGGGTAGATTTTCCATGGTAAGGGCAGTTCCTACCGCAACTCCCAAGAAGGGTGCCATGCAGGGAGTGGCCACCACTGTGGCCAATACTCCGGAAAAGAAACTTCCGGAAAATCCGGATTTTTGGGTTAACGAGGAACCCGCACCAGTCAGTCTCATTCCAATCTCAAACACTCCACTCAGGTTGAGCGCGAAAAGGAAAAGAATCACGGCCAAGACAAAAACAAAGGCTGGTTCCTGCAACTGGAACCCCCATCCCACCTGCTGCTGTAGTCCTTCCCGAAGGAAAAGAAGGATGCCTAGCAATATCCAGAAAGAAAGGACCACCCCGGAAACAAATACCCAGGCATGACGCACGATCTGGCTTGGGTCTTCGCCTGCCTGTTTCACAAAGGACATGATCTTTAGCCCAATGACCGGAAAGACACAGGGCATCAAATTGAGAATCAGTCCACCCAACCAGGCAAATCCAATAAGGACTAGAAAACTCAATTCAGTTTCATTTGATGAAAGAACATTTTTTCCCTCAAATGCATGAAGAACCGCATCTTTAGTCAAAATTTCCGGAAGAATAACCGGCTCACTCTGATCCCCAGGATAGAAAATATTAAGCGGTACTCCTTCACGCTCATAGGATTGAAGGGCTTGGAGAATATCTTGCCCTCGCTTCGTCCAATCGGCCCGCAGGATGGCAATATCCTGATCCAAGATTGCACTCATCACTTCGGGTTCGCGATATACCCTTTTGTTTACCTGACAGGAAAGGCACCATTTTGCGGTAAAATCGATATAGACCGGGCGGCCTTGCTCCACTAATTGATTCTGCCTCTTCTGGCTCCAAGCTTCCCAGTTTAAGGCTTGGGATTGCTCACCCTTTTGTGCAGTGGGATACCCCACCCCTATCCCGATCAGGAAAACAGCCAGCGAGAAAACCTGCCACTTCCTTTTCTTATGGGTAGGGGCAGAAATTGATTTCCCATACCCCCAGGCACTCATTCCAATGATGACCAATCCAACCATGATCAGAAGAGTGCTAAAACTGGACACAGAGGATGAGACTGAATTGCTTAGCCCGCCCGACGAATTCTGATCCATATTTAAAACTGATCCGGCAGCTTCAGTCTCAGTTTCAACGATCGCCAAGTTGAGTCTCCAAGGAATCTCAAGTTCTGGATGGGTTAAAACGCCCTCGAGAAATGCCAGAGGGGCCTCACTGCCAACCCCTGGCCGTGAAAAAGAGATTTTCAAATCCCCGTCAGTTGTAAGTTCCTTGTGAGAGAAAGAAAACTGAGAATCTTCTGGAAAAAAGAATGCTTTGGAAAGATCGGAAGGAAATTTGTTGGCAGATGAAAAGATAAGCGAAACATGGTTTCCTGAGCCCATTGCGTTAGCCTGAAATTCAGAAGGAGGTTGCCCGGGAATTCCCTGTAATGCTGAGACTCCAATCTGCTCCGCAAAAGAATATGGAAGAACAGCTGCAGAATTAAGAGGCTTTTGAGGGGCAGAACCTTCGCTTTTTGACGACTTATCCTGAACCTTTAGCGAAATTGATAATTGTCTGCTGAAAGGAAGGCAGGTGGACTCATTACAGACCAGGGCATCAAAGTGCCCCTTGATCTTGAGGGTTTCATTTTTATTGAACTGTATCTTTGGGGAGACTCGAAAGGAAGCAAACAGACAAAATTCATCTTTTAGAATGTAGCCACTAAGACCATCGTAAGAGTAAAGGTATGGAGCAGGGTATTCCAACGGCTCGATTTCAATTCCGGATGGGGCATCCCAAGCAACTGTGGTTGGATATCCACTTTCTCCGGAATTCTTCCAGTAAATATGCCAGTTGGGTGAAAGCTTTACCTTGACGCCCAACCAGCCATGAGTTCCTGTCGTTATCTGCGATTGGTCTGAAATAAGTTCTATTGACAAAAAATTTTCGGGTGATTGCCCTAGTGAAGTCCCCTTCCCCAACCAACAGAGAAGACAAAGAAATTGTAAGAAAAATTTTAAATGACTCGCCGACATTACGGGGAGAGCTACTGTTGTTAGGGAAAAAGGTTTAAACTCCCTCGGGAACTCTCACAAAATTCCTCAAAACTATTTTGAAGAGAACTCGGCCATACCACGAACTCAGGCAAAGTTTGGAAGGCATGAACCTGAGGAATCTTATCAATTCCAAGCTCAAGACCTGCAAGGAAATTGTCGAATGTTTTTTCCCAGGGAATCTCGATACGCTTGGAAATAGTTGACCCTGTCCAATCGTTGAGCCCAAGTCTGGTCATTGCGATATCTTCTATATCAACGGTGGAGGCGGGTAAGTTTCTCTCCGACTGCAAAGATACCAACCAATAACCGGCGGTTTTCCTTATGATCGATTTCAAATCACTTTGATTGATGTCGGTGGTTGGCCCCCTTAATTCGGAACTTACATCAACTCCCAATCCATTGAAATCAACACGGGGAACTTCCTTGGGGCTAAAATTTGGCATATTCCCAACAAGAAAAAAGACAATATCTGGATCATAACTCATCGCCGTTGAAAGACCGTACCATGGACCAACTACGCCGATCAAAGGCTTTGCGTAGAGTAATTCTTTGGGGTAAAATTGATTCCTTCCCTCATTCAAGCCTTCTGATGTAGTACCTAAACTGGTAATCCAGTCGGTCGCATATTTTTTGTTTTCATCACTTGCCCGTAAAATTGTTTTTCCGAGGGCATGTGCTTCCCTAAGGTTCCAGCACAAGACTACATTAAAATATGAATTCCCTGAGAGTTTTGTTAGTGAATCAAGCACAGCTATTTTCATTCGATCCATCCGTTCCTCAGCACCATCTCCTTCTAGCTGATAATCGCCAACATCTAAAAGATAAACTACATGCTTCCCTTCATACTCCTGACCGAGAAACTCGACCTCAGAAGCAAGCTCATTTGCAGTAGGTTTTTCCACTAAATTCGAAGATGCATTGAGCAACTCACTAAGTTCTCTTCGCTTTTTGATCTGAGGGGTTTCAGCAAGAAGGCTTTCTGGTTTTAAATCTTCATCTTGCAGGGAAAATTGATCAACTTTTTTAATCAAGCTTTCCAACTCCAACTCATTTTGTTGAGCAACAAAGGAATTATTATTTATCATGGTATCATTTTGTTCCTTTTGTGTACTTTCAATCACCGGGAAAACATCAATTAGTGCCTCTCCCTCATGAGGTGATGCCATTTTCCAAACCACCCAAACAATCCCCCCCCCAATGTTCACCATTAAACTAAGTAACAGCAAAGCACTAACATACCATGGAATAAATTTTACTTTCTTTGCACGAGGTTCCCTGCCCATAGATCTGGGGGTACCTTTTTCATAAATCTTACCTCCATTTTTAATGAGATGATCATGCCAAGTTTGGAACTGTTCAGGAGTGATGCTGTATTTCGTGCACTGCTCCTCTTTAGGAACTCCGCGAATGATCGATTCCAGCACAATTCGCAGCTTTTGCTCGCCCGTAAACTCCGTCGACATAATTTATCTTATTTAGCGAAGCACAAACTGCCGTGCAACAGCCAATGCACTGACAGCAGCGGTTTCTAGCCTGAGCACATGAGCCCCTAAGGAAAAGAAAGAACAACCACAATTACGAGCATTTGCTTCTTCCTCCTGACTCCATCCTCCTTCCGGTCCAATAAATATCGAAAGCTTTTGCATTTTTGGGTTTTGCCTAAATGAAACTACCTTTTCAGACAAACTGGCTATCCACCTGTCTTCATTCGCCTCCGGCTGCGATAACACTTCGCTAAAACCGACAGGTTCATCAAACCGAGGCATCCATGGGTTACCGGACTGTTTGCAAGCTTCCTGAGCAATCTTTATCCACCGTTGTTTTTTATCACCAAGTTTGTCTTTTGTGAATGTTCCCTCTGTTCTCTCTGTAATGAGGGGGGTCAATCTGGTAACGCCTAGCTCTGTTAAGGGGCGAATCAAGTCTTCCCACTTGTTCGCTTTTCCCAACGCAATGACCAATCGAACTTCTGGTAACAAGGGAGGGGAATGATTCAGGGATAGGATTTGCCCCCTCACCTCAGACCTGCTGATATCAAGACATTCAACCAAGAACGATCCTCCCTTCCCATCCAATGCTTTAAATCTCTCACCGATCTGTAAGCGCAAAACCCGGGAAAGATGAATAGCTTCATTCTCGGGAAGTAATATCTCATCTCCCACTTTCGTGGGGGATCTGTTGATAAAAGTACGAATCAATCTTCCCATCATTCTCTTTGCTACCGAAAATGTCGCTTGCTTGGCAATTCAACTCCATTCAAATTACAAGAAGTTGCAAACATCCAAAGTAAAATTAAAAACTTAATCGTATGCGAATCAGCGGAGGCAAAGCCAAAGGCATCCCCTTAAAATCAGTCAAATCTTTGAGACTAAGGCCTGCTTCTGAATCGAGCAGGGAGCGATTATTCTCATCCCTTTTCCCTTACATAAAAGGATCAAGAGTTCTTGATTTGTTTGCCGGCACGGGTTCCTATGGTCTTGAGTCATTAAGTAGGGGAGCATTGGATCTCACTTTGGTGGAAAAAGATTTACGGACTTTTGAGATTCTTCGTATCAACTTGGCGAATGTTCTCAAAAGTGCCGGATTACCAAGTACAGTCGCAAGATTACAAAACAGCGATGTTCTCCAATATATAAAGCAGACTACATCTAGTTTTGATTTTGTTTTCATCGATCCTCCTTACAATCAGATTCATTCTTTGTGCCCGGAGTTATTCAAACAACTTTTAAACTCGCAATGTCTTCTGCCAGGGGCACGGGTTATCCTGGAATCTCCAGGCGGCACTCAGTTGCAATATCCTGGTTGGAAACAAGATCGGATTATCGGCAAAGAAAGAAAAGGGTCTCCGGTGCATCGGATTTATCGCCCAGATCCATCAGTTCTTGACCAGTAAACTCCAGCAATTTTTGCAACTGCCGCAACCACAGCGGTTTCAACCCTTAACACCCTCTTACCCATGTGTTTGAGTAAAAATTTATTTTGCCTCAACCATTGACGCTCCTGGGTGGACCAACCCCGTTCAGGACCAATCGCTAATTGCACTGAGTCGTTATTTCCACCTCCTTGCGGTGAAGCCAAAACGCCGTCTGCTTCATAAACATCCAAAGCAAATCGCACCCGGTAACAAACTGAAGAAACTGCTTTTGCCTCCTCCAAACCAGTAACTTTCAAGCATGAAGGAAGATGACAGGCAAAAGCCTGCTCGGTTCCCTTAATCAGCCATTTACGCCATTCCTGTTGCCAGAGAGAACTACTGGCATAGGAAGGCTCACTCTTATCTGCCTGAAAAAAAATTAACTCACTCACACCCAAGGCTGCAGCCTGTTCTAGAACCTTTCTGCATGTTTGCGGACGGGAGAGTCCTACCCATAAAGATATCGGCAGCAAGCAAGAGGGATGTTGATCATACCACTGAAATTTAAGCCTGACAGATCCATCAGTCAGCCAATTCACCTGCCCTTTACCCCTTGGACCGTTAATCACTCCAAAATCCACAAGCTCGCCTGTGGAACATCTCAGCACATCTTTAAGATGAATTGTGCGTACATCTGAGGGCAACCAAGTCTGTTCCCTCTCTGGTTGTTCGATAAGGAGCAGATTCAAGGTACAACCAACCAGAGTGCCTGAAAGGGACGGAGAATAAACTCACTTTTCCAGTCTATACCTCCCCCGGTAATCAGATCCCTTGCTTGATGATCAGGAAAAAGTTCCCTAATTTGAGGCACTCTTTTAACCACACTACTTTCCGGCAGAAAATTGTATAGGCAAGCAATCGACTGGTTGCGATCCACTGAACTACGAACTAGTCCGAATACAGAGTCTCCCAGATCAAGGATTTCCTGAGAGGCATCTGGATGAAATGCAGGAGCAGCACCCCGTTTTCTGAGAATGGTAACATACCAGTCGAATACTTTGGAACCAGTGGTGTTCTTTTTCCCAAGCATACTCTCCAGATCATTGAGCTGCCATTTCTTGCGGTTTAAGGTACGGGCACGGCCCGTCTCCGCAAGACCTTCCTGGTCATTGGGGGTGGCACACAGGGAATGGAAATAAACCGCGGGAATTCCCTGAAGAGATAAAGCAAGTGCCTGAGAGCAAAGAAATCGGGCTTCACCAAGCTCCGACTCTTTGGGATCTGATAGAGCGGAATAATAGGTAACATTGAGCTCATAGGGAGATTCCGAGCCGTCAGGCATGCTCCGCATGGATACTTTACCACCTTTTCCTTCGATCTCCTTGGCAAGCGAAAGAACCTCCTCTTTGGGTAAGATACCTTCCAACGGACGAACCCCCACACCATCATGACTGGCAGTGAAGTTGAGAAAATAACAACCCTTGGGAGGAGGGGCCAAATTGGCTGCCCAGTTTCTCAAATGCTTGGATGTACCTCTCAACATACCATGAAGCAAAAGAGGGGGTAAAGAGAATTGGTAAACCGCGTGGGCTTCATCCCCCTTTCCAAAGTAGGATACATTTTCCTCATGTGGAACATTAGTTTCCGTAAGTAAAATGGTCTCTGGGGCAACCACTTCCACAAAACTCCGAATCAATTTAATTACCTCATGAGTCTCGGGAAGATGCAGGCAATTCGTGCCCAGTTTTTTCCATAGGAAAGCGACTGCATCTAGCCGTAAAATCCGGCAACCCATCGACAGGTAAAACAATATAATATCGAGAAACTCGAAAAGAAGATCGGGGCAGGTCCAGTCCAGGTCCACCTGATCTGCACTAAAAGTGGTCCAGACATTTTTCTCTCCACCACGGGTCTGATAGGGAGTAAGAAGAGGGGTGGAGCGAGGACGCACCACTGCGGAAAGGTCAGCTTCCGGATCACCCTCTATGATGTAATTCATTCCCGGTTCCACTCCGGAAACAAACTCTTTAAACCAGGGACTCTTGGATGAGCAGTGATTGAGTACCAAATCGAACATTAACTGGAACTCCTTGGAAAAATTCTCAATGTCAGCCCATTTTCCGTAATCAGGATGAACTTGGCGGTAATCGACCACCGAAAAGCCATCATCTGAAGTCCAGGGGTAAAAAGGGAGTAAATGGACGGTAGATACCGCACCTTTTAAGTGCTGAGAACAAAATTCCCGCAAAACATCCAAGGGTGCCCTGCCCTTCGACTGTACCATATCCGCATAAGTGATCAGCACCACATCCTGCTGGGTCAAGCCATTACTTTGCCCACTGGGAGATAAACCAACACCCACTCCATAGCGGCCAATCATTTGGTACATCCGGTCAAGCAAGCGGTCTGCCCGCTCCACCCCGTAGAGTTTGCCGAGGCGGCGGCGAAGAAGTTTCAGCCGGGTGCTGGAGATGTGCTTAATTGCGGTCTGGGTAAAATAACTCATCGGAAAATTCTTCTTAATATCCGGTCAAATCGGCTATGAATGCACGGAGGTTACTGCGGATGGTGGAGTAGGAATAAAATTGGCGGGCTACCTCATAATTGTGGTTCACCACTTCTTCGCACAAATCCGAGTCAGTCAAAATTTGACGAACCTGACGGGCAATGGTTGGAGTGACAAATCCATCCATAGTTAACAGACGAAAACCTTTGGGCTCAATATCCCGGACAAAAATAGAATACCGGTTAATCAACACGGGCTTGCGGAAATAAATCGCTTCCAGCAATGCATTACCAAATCCCTCATAGGTACTTGGATAAGTGACAAAGTCTGCATGATGGTAAAGATCCCAGAGGGTATAGACTTTTCGACCATCAGAGTCCCGCTGTCGCACCTCGCCCACCCGATCAGCAACGATTCTCATATCCACCCCCTCCTCATTGGCCAACTGTTCGAGCATACCAAGGTATTCGTAACCCTCGTCCCCGGCCTCGTGTGAAATCACCAGCTTGCATCTAGGATCCTTCAACAGGCTAACCAATTTGATCGCCTGCTCAATTCCTTTTCGGGGAACGACCCGGGTGGGTTGTAATATAAAGAAATCATCCTCATTCAGTTCGAGTTCCTCACGGACATCAGATGCATAATCATCCACCGGTTCGGGAGGATTTTCAAAATCAAATACATTGGGAATTACCAGGGATGCACTCCCCTTTCTCAAAGCGAGTTGTTCCTGTGCCTCCTGGTTAATGACCACATCTCGCATATTCCCGAGCTTTGGAGGAAAACTCATATCAAGATATTCTGGGATACAATTGACCGAAAATCGGGTACGTTCCCAGTAAAAATCATGATGATGGGCAATGGCGGGCATTCTGGTTTCCGAAAGAAATTCAGTCAGGGCAATCCCCAATGGAACATGCATGGGGATAGCCAGGCAGTTTTGTGGAATGATGATATCGATATCAAATTTTTCAACAAACCGGTAGAGCGTACTTTTTAAATAGTCTGCAAGGGCACGGATACGCTCGGTTACAAAGCGGTCACGCTGTTCGCCTTTCCAGATTCGTTCATTAATCCACTGGTTTTCAGAAAAACCAAAATATGCTTCCGGGACCACATGACTGATGTCTGGGTTACGATCGCTCTCCCCACTGTACCAAAAACTAACATGGCGATCCTCCCAGAGAACCTCTGCCCATTTGGCACTTTCGAGGGAAACCCCATCCTGTCCCGCAAAACGGGTCGATACAAATCCTATATTCTTTGCCATTTATATGAGAAGATAGTGAAAATTCGATACATTCTTATCATTGGGTGATGAAGTATGGTCACTTTTATTTCAACAACTAAAACGAATTCTTCGGTTAAGCTTTACAAATTCACCCCTCAAGCCTTATTGCAAACATAGATGCCAATTGAACAAATTGATAGTGAAACTCTGCTCAGTGGTCTGCTTAAAGAGATGCCTGACCGGATCGAAAAAATTCGCGAAAAGCGGGATGCATTCCTCACCGATGCCGTCCTGCTTGGAGAAATTCCTTCCCCCACCTATGCTGAGGATAACCGTATCCGTGCAGTATTGGACAGGTTTCGGGAAAATGGATTGGATAATCCAACCATAGATGAATTCGGAAATGCATCCGCTCAATTACCTGGATCCGTCGGACAGTCATCCATTTTAGTAATGGCTCATGCAGACAGTGTATTTTCACCAGATGTTCGTCACGAAATTCAGGTTGGATCGGATTCCATGACAGGGCCAGGGATTGCAGATAATGCCTTGGGACTTGCCGCGATGATCTCCCTGCCCCGTATCCTCAAAGATTTGGGCATTCAATTGCGGGATAACCTTACCCTCGTAGCCAATGCAAAAAGCCTGGGTCGTGCAAACCTGGAAGGTGCCCACGGATTTCTCGAAACCATGAGCCTGCCTGCCCGTGCAGGAATTTGTGTGGAAGGTTCAACCCTTGGCCGCTTGAGTTACTCCGGTCTTGGCACATTGCGGGGAGAAATCACTCTACAGGTGCCCGGTGATTATGACTGGAAAAGATTTGGAGCCTCCGGCGCCATCAGTCATCTAACAAGCCTGGTTAATCAAATCCGTGAAATCGCCATCCCTAAAGAACCTAAAACCAAGTTGGTGTTTGGTGGTTTGAAGTGTGGCTCCAGTTACAACACTTCTCCCCGCCAAGGCAGTCTACGGTTTGAAATTACCAGTGAAGGAGATGAGATTATTGGTCAGATGGAAAACCAGTTGAATGACATCTGTGAACAGTTTTCTGCTGAAACCGGTACCCTGGTGAAAATGGAAGTAGTCGCTAAGAGGCAGAACTGCGGAATTGCTTTTACCCATCCTTTAGTCAAAAGCACCCGCTCCATCATGCAGGAGGCTGGAATCACTCCACAGGTCGACCCCAGTACTGGCGATCTCAACGCCCTGATCCTTGGTGGTCTACCTGCGGTTACTTTGGGACTGACCACCGCAGAAAACCTCCGAGAGGTTAATGAAACCGTTCATTTGGATCCTCTTTACGCCGGGATGGCCCAATTAGTCACCTTGATCGAAGCGATCGACCAGGGAATTTGCGAGGAATGAGCATGAATCAGGATACCTGGCTGGAACGGAACACTTTTCATCATGGGGCCTTTTGGGACCTGATCAAACTGGTTAAGGAGAAGGAAAAAAAAGGGCTAAAAATCTCTCTTTGTATACCCACTCTCAATGAGGAAAAAACCATTGGTAAAGAAGTATTAATTCTGCGCTCCGAACTGATGGAGCGCTATCCATTGGTGGATGAATTTGCGGTGATTGATTCGGGCTCCGAGGACAAAACCCTGGAAATTGCCAGCAACTACGGAGCCGATGTTTACTTGGCATCCGACATTCTTCCCGAAGTTGGCAACAAACGTGGCAAAGGGGAAAATCTTTGGAAAGCAATTCACCAACTCCAAGGAGATATCATTTGTTATGTGGATGCGGATATTTCCAACATCCACCCACGCTTTGTTTATGGTTTAGTCGCCCCTCTGATTCAACGGGATGAGATCACCTATGTAAAAGCTTTCTACGACCGCCCATTGAACTATTCCAGCGGTCTCCGCCCCAGTGGCGGTGGCCGGGTGACCGAGATTCTTACCCGGCCCCTGTTCTCCCTCTTTTACCCTGATCTCTCTCAAATCATTCAACCACTTTCAGGAGAATATGCTGCCCGTAGGGAAGTACTGGAGAAAATTCCTTTCCCTATTGGCTATGGAGTGGAAACTTCCCACCTGCTAGACCTGTATGAGTTATACGGACTGGAAACCTTCGCCCAGACCGACCTTGACCGTAGAGTTCACCGCAACCAGACCACCAATGCCCTCGGCAAAATGAGCTTTGGTATTTTGCAGACTTTTTTCAACCGTTTGCATGCACAGGGAAAATTGGACAAGATGCCTGATCTGGAAACCTTTTACCGCCGCTTTGAAGTCGAGGATGGAAATTACCGGCAATTGGTTCAGGAAGTGGTGGAAGAGGAAAGACCCCCAATGATCGAAATTGAAGGTTACCGTAACCGGGGCACCTCCTCCTGAACTTAGCTAAATTCCGGTGAAAGTCGCACTTGTTCATTACCACCTTCAACCAGGTGGAGTGACCAGGGTGATCGAAAACACCGTGGATGCCTGGAAAACCAACGGTAACGGACCAGAAGATTATGTACTTCTATCTGGCAGGCCCTACCCTGGAAATAAGCTCCAAAATGTCCGTGTTATTGAGGGCTTGGACTACATGGACCTCAGTAATGCTCCTTATCCTTCTGTTTTAAAAGAACGGATGGAAGAGGCGGCCAGGTCGGTGCTCGGTCAACTTCCAGATATCTGGCACATTCATAATCACTCCCTCGGAAAAAACGCTGGTCTTAGTGGTGCGGTTGCGGAACTGGCCAAGTCCGGAGCATGTTTACTTCTACAACCCCATGACTTTGCGGAAGATGGTAGACCCCAGAACTTCAGAAACCTTGGCGAGACCCGTCCTTGGCTCTACCCCACTGCTAGTCAAATTCACTATGCTGCCCTCAACCGCCGGGATCAGGCCTTCCTGCAGTCCACCATTGCAGATGCCAGTAGCACCGTACATCTGCTCGCCAATGCCATTCCCCAGCAACCAGCTTTAAGTCATGGTGAGGGTCAAAACCATTTCCCAGAACTGCCGGATAATTTAATGCTTTATCCCGTGCGGGCAGTGCGCCGGAAAAATCTTGGAGAACTCGCTCTCCTTTCGGCCACTCACCCCGAATTTCATTTTGCCAACAGCCTCGGTCCAACGAATCCTGCCTTTCATTCGATCTACCAGAATTGGATCGAATATGCTCAGCATTATCAATTTAGCCTAACCTACGGCTTGGGAGAGCAAACAGATGCAAGCTTTCACGAAATGGTAAACCATGCCCTAGCAATCGTTAATGTAAGTGTTGCCGAGGGATTTGGTCTTGGATTCCTTGAACCATGGAATTTTGGGAAAAGCCTCATTGGCCGGAATATCCCAGAAATCACTTCTGATTTTTCCGATCTTGGAGTAAACCTCGATAATCTTTACAATGAATTATTGGTGGATTTATCAATGGTCGACAAGGAATCATTAAAAAACGCCATCTCCGCCGCTCTTCGTTCAGCGTATCAGGACTACCAGAGAGAATTACCAGTAAATGCGGTCAATGTCGCCACGGAATCGATTCGTAACAAAAAAGGGGTTAAGTTTGGCTGCCTCAATGAGGACTTGCAAAAAAAAGTAATCTTAGCGGTTCACTCCTCCGAGCAGGAATCCGAATCAATCCGGAAACAGGCAAAGCTCAAGATTTTAGACGAGCCAAGTATTAAAAGTAACCAAGAGGCAGTCACGGAAAAGTTTTCTCTTTCTGCCTATGGAGAAAAAGTTCTCCAAGTGTATCAGTCCGTAGTTGAAAGCCAGACTGAGGTAGCCAACTTTGCCAATGGCGAAACAATGCTGGATCGATTTCTAAGCCCCGAAAGGCTGAATTTGCTCAGAACCTAAGGGGATGAAAATAGGGAAAGGAGAGATTAGCCCTTTCTCTTCGCTTCGTAGAGACGCTTTTCCTTAACCTTGGTGGCTTCCTTACCCACACGGTCGCGAAGGTAATACATACGGGCACGCATGGTGATACTCTCACGATCCACTTCGATCTTATCAATCAATGGGGAATTAACTGGGAACACACGCTCCACTCCCACACCAGAAGCAATTCTACGCACCGTAAAAGTTTCATGAATACCAAAACCTTTGCGGGCAATTACGATACCAGCGAAGATCTGAATTCGTTCCTTGTCGCCCTCACGAACGCGAACATGAACCTTAACACCGTCGCCCACTTTGAACTGGTCACGACCTTCCTGGAGGTATTCGTTAGTAATTTCTTTCAGCAATTGCTCATTCATGTTCTCTGTTCCTTGTTATTGGGTGATAGTTTCCAAGTCTGGGCGTAATCTCCTCGTTTTATCCAAGCGTTGCTCATGACGCCAACGGGCGATCGCCTTGTGGTTGCCCGAAAGTAATACTTCGGGTACTTTAAATCCTCTAAAATTTTCCGGGCGGGTATATTGAGGGCAACCAAGCAAATCATCTTCAAATGACTCTCCTTGAAGGGATTCCTCATCGCCCAACACTCCGGGCACATGCCGGGCAACCGCATCAATCAGTACACTAGCGGCCAAGGCACCATTGGTGAGCACATAGTCCCCTATACTCACTTCACGGTCGACCAATTGATCACGCACTCTTTGATCGATACCTTCGTAGTGGCCACTCACCAGTACCAAGTGCTGACTTTGGGAAAATTCCTTGGCTATTTCGGTGGTAAATTTCTCACCATCGGGTGCCATGTAGACCACAGTGGTTTGAGGGGTGGAAAGTTCTTCGATGGCATCAAACAAGGGTTCTGGCTTGAGAACCATACCAGCACCACCCCCAAAAGGACGGTCATCGGCTTCCCGGTGTTTTCCCTTGGACCAGTCTCTTAAGTCCCGGGATCGAACATCGATCAACCCACGATCAATTGCTTTTCCGACTATACTTTCTTGGGTGAAGGCTTCAACCGTTTGCGGAAAAAGCGAC
>Ga0255776_10003469_pt1 | contig 16994 bp, 14 predicted proteins | sample 071ome_19_FD_179974 | JGI IMG/M metagenome (GOLD analysis project Ga0255776, IMG submission 179974) | Coastal salt marsh microbial communities from the Groves Creek Marsh, Skidaway Island, Georgia - 071413AT metaG (version 2) | ecosystem: Environmental > Aquatic > Marine > Intertidal zone >... | reverse complement strand
GCACCGTCTTCTCAAGGCCCTGACTGACCCCACGCGCAGTGATGGTGATCGTGACTAACATGAAGACTGTCTGCCAAGTGATTACCCGCACAGGATCGCTGATAAAGGTTTCGAAGACTGTCGCTGCGTCTGCCCCTGTGACGCCCACAAAGTCACCACTAGCCATATCGCCTACATAGGCCATCGCCCAACCAGCGATGACGCCATAAAAAGATAAGATCATGAAGCCCGCTAGGGCGCCCATCCAACCGATCACCTGCCAAAATTGACTTGCACCCGAGGCTTGGGCCAGATGTTTCATTGTGGTGATCGGGTTTTGTCGACCCGCCCGACCCATCAGGATTTCGGCAATCAAAATCGGGAGGCCAATGAGCGCGATACAGGCTAGATAAGCCAGAACAAACACACCGCCGCCATTTTCACCTGCCAAATAGGGGAAGCGCCAAATGTTGCCTAGCCCGACTGCGGACCCCGCTGCGGCCAAGATAAACATCAAGCGGGAGGACCACATGCTGTGTTGTGTCGATGGTTGGCTGGGCATAACGAGAACTCTGAGGCTTTGCGGGATTTTCTCTGTTTTGGTTTTCGTCCACAAGTCAGGCGGATCTGCGTAAAATGCTCGTTCCCTTTAGAAGACACTCGCCCCATGGCGCCTAAAGCACCCTCTACTACCATCGCGCTGAACAAAAGAGCCCGTTTTGAATATCACTTACATGATGAATTTGAAGCGGGCGTTCAATTGGCCGGCTGGGAGGTCAAAGCGCTCCGCGCAGGCCGCGTACAGCTCACGGAATCCTTCGTTACGATGCATCGTGGTGAAGCTTATCTGCACGGGTGCAACATCAATCCTCTCATTTCCGCATCGACCCACGTGGTCGCTGAGCCCAAGCGTGTGCGAAAGTTACTCCTCCACCGGAAAGAATTAGCGCGCCTTGTGGGTGGCATTAATCAGAAAGGCTACACTTGCGCCGCTTTATCGCTTTACTGGCGTGGGCCTTGGGTCAAATGCAAGATCGCGCTGGCGTCCGGCAAGAAAGCGCACGACAAGCGCGCTTCGATTAAGGATCGGGAGTGGTCAAGAGATAAAGAGCGGCTCATGAAAGATCATCGGTAATCAATCATCATTCAACGCGACTCAGCATGCACTACTCGTAAACAATGTAGCCCCGAGCACGCAGGCATTGATTCATGACGCGCTCTTTTTTGCTCGTCGCTTTTCCCGCTCCGCGGGCGGCGCCAATCGTCGCGCCAGCGCCGACCCCTTCCTCAACCCCCCGAACGCCACGACCATGTTCAAAAGCACCTGCTAGCACACCGCCAACGAGGCCCGTAAGGCCTGCCTCTTTTGCGGCTTCTTTGCCTGTGTCAACCTGATCAGCATAACTTTGGCATTCAGCCATATCGAGTGCATATTGCTCAGGATCGACGCCACGCTGGTCTACGATCGGATCGTTCACACATCCCGCCAGCAGAAGCATTATCAAACTTATCGACAATATTTTATGCTCTAACACCATGATAATTTCCTTCCGCCAACTATTGAGCAAAACGAATTAACTCATATCAGAGATGAATGAAACCTTAACCCTTCAAGACAGGCAGCCGGCACTTGGACGCTTCTGATCTGTCTATTCTTAGCTCCAACATAAATCTCCGACCCGAGGCGCAATAATCAAGCAAAAAAAAGCGGCCTAAAGGCCGCTTTTCTTATTAGGCAAATTAAGCCTTACCGCATAGGATTCATCGCAACCGTGAACTCCAGTCCGAACAAGCGAGGAAGCGTTGTACCAGCTGATTGTCTGAAGTGCTCACCTTCACCCTCTCTCAGAATCTGAAGCTTGCCCACGTCATCCAGTACGTTATTCACGAAACCAGTTAACATCATTCGACCATCAGAGGATGTCCAAGAGGCTCTGAAATCCAATCGACCAAACGCTTTTGCCTTGTCGTTTTCATTCTGGAAGGCTGAATAATAGACATCGTCAATCCAAGCATAGCTGGACGACAACGTGACGCTGGCGCCAGAGTCAAGCGGCATAACATAAGATGCCCAGCCGTTAACCTTCATCTCTGGAACCTGAAGCAGCTGGTTACCATTGATATTCCGTGCTGACTGGATATCGCCGAACAGTGATGGGGGCGCTTCAAAACGAGCTGGATCAAGCATCACTAGATCTTCAGTATATTCGTTCGGCGTGTAACTGAAGCTTCCTCCAACGGTCCACCGGTCGTCGACCAACCATGTCAGCTCTGCCTCAATACCCTTGATCTCGGCACCAGGAGCAGCAAGCGTTGAGGTTGACGTACCCCAAATTTCACTGACTTCGGTTGCCACAGTGTGGATATTCTCATAATCATAAAAGTAGAACGATCCGTTCAACTGCAATGAGTTATCGAGGAACTGAGTTTTATACCCTAACTCATAGGCCACCAGCTCTTCTGGCTCATAGGTCGGGCTATTGCTGAAGAACACAAGGTTGTATCCGCCAGCGCGGTGCCCGGACGTGACTGAAGCGTAGATCATAACTTGATCGGTAATATCGTAGTCCAAATTCACTCGATAGGTGGTTTTGGTATCCTCACGTTCAAACGGCCGATAAATACTCAACGCAACCGGTACACCACCGTTTACAACAGCTCTTGTTGGCGTCGGCTGGCCATACTCATCAAACACAACACCGAACGGGTTTGCCTCAGATACTGCTGCTGCGCTGGTAACAAACCCACCTGTCAACATGTTGTATGTAAACAAGTCTCCATAAACAGCTGGCACCACGTCTCCACCCAGAATTTCGGTGTAACGATAGAGGTTCTCTTCTGCCACCAACTCATCCTTCGCGTACCTTAGGCCTACCGTCAGCGCGAACTTATCGTTGATCTGCCAAACACCCTGGCTGTAGGCCGCGAATGCCTTACGCTGAGTCTGCGTGTGATAGAGCAAATCACTGCCCAACGTATTCGGACCCCACTTCACGTCTAGATCCGGGTCTGTTCCTGGATCTCCCATCCAAGCGGATAACTGAATGTTGTAAAGATCCGGGTTTTGAAGCGAATCGTTTCGATTGCAACCTAATGCTGTGCTGCCGTCACAACTTGCCCGGGCGGCATGAAGTGTTGTTTGCACGTTCGGGAAAATCGCATTGGCCAAGCCTGCTGGCGCGGGGTTGATGAACCGACTTTCGCCTACTGAGCTGTAGAAATCGCCACGCTGATCAATTGTCGCATCATAAAAGAAAATCCCAGAAGTCAGGGTGACGTCTTCATTAAGATCTACAAAAGCCACCAATTCGTGACTCTCATAAGCCGCCTCATGATTCACATAGAACTGACGGTCATGATAGCGACTACTCGTATTATCATCATCCGTGGTTCTGCGATAGATCAGCTCATTAAGCCCGTAGATGTATTTCAACTCAATATTGTCGGTAAGCTGGTACGTAAAGTTCAACTGCGTGGTGTTCGCATCAAACTGTTCTCTATTCAGCCCATTCGTGGCAGCACATAGGTCGCCACCAGAGATATCTCCCGAGAACACGCAAGCATTCAGAGCTGCAGCAGAGGCCGCAGAAGTGACGCCAAACCCATCCATCGAAGCTGCCGCGTTCTGGAAGCCATCGAAATCTGCCCAATCCAATCCCGGACGATTATTCTGTGCCTGAACGACTTCTCCCGTGTTGGGATTCGTGAATTGATAGAGTGGCATCGAAGGCAAATAGAAATCATTCGCGAGCGGATTCACCTGATCCATGCTGACAGCCCTAAACCCAGGGATTAAAGCCCATGTATTGCGCATCTCAGCGCCTTCTTCAGATACGACCACCAAGCCGCCACCATTGGCACCACCAAATGGTCGGTCTACCCGCATACCATTGTGGCGAATATTTAGAGAAGCACGGTCGTTTGGATCCCACTGGATCTGACCGTTGTAGTTCTTCACACCCAAGCCATCGAGATCTTGCCCGTCGCCAACTTCTTCAACGACGCCATCACGGTTTCGAACCGCGAACGTGAAACGCGTCGCCAATGTTTCGGTGAGCGGAATATTCAACATGCCATAAGATTCAAGCTGACCCATGTCGCCTACAATCGACTTCAGCGCCCAATCGATATCGTCGACTTGTGGGGCTTTCCAGAGCATATTGATCGCACCGCCCACTGCATTTCGGCCGTAGAGTGTGCCCTGAGGGCCACGCAAAACCTCGATTCGGTCAACATCCCAAAAGGTTTGGGCCGTCGCAGTCAGCAAATCTTCCGAATACACACCGTTCATATAGGTGGCAACGCCCGGGTCACCGCCCAATGCGCGGAAATTTCTACCCACACCGCGAATGGTCGCGTCATAGGGCTGAATGGTGGTTGCTGGAATAAAATTCTGGAGATCCTCTTGGTTGCGAATACCAAAGTCATCCATGAATTCGGTGGTGAAAGCCGTGATTGACATTGAGGTGTCTTGAATCGACGCTTCCCTCTTTTCTGCCGTCACGATGACTTCTTCAATCTGACGACCAGAAGAAGCTGCAAACGTCAGAGTTGACGCAGGCACTGCAACCAGCGCAAACGCCGCCACAGCTAGGTTTTTGCGATCTAAACGCATGTTAATCCCCTCATTTAATACATCCTTCTGCCAAATCCCCTTTGGCACTCGCACGTTTTAGCTGACCGGTGTCTAAAAGTAAATACTTCTAGCCTTATTCCAGTCAGCACTTCGTCAGAAAAAAACACCCAAAATCATGTGCTTGAGCGCCCACATCGATCTACACTCGCTCGATAATAATGGCAGGTGCCATGCCGCCCCCCGTGCACATCGTGATCAGCCCAGTGGTGAGATCACGACGTTCGAGTTCATCGAGCACCGTCCCAATCAACATCGACCCAGTCGCAGCAATCGGATGACCGAGCGCCATAGCGCCGCCGTTGACGTTCACTTTGCTCGGATCCAGATTAAGGTCGCGAATGAACTTCGCCGCGACTACCGCAAAGGCTTCATTCACTTCGAAAAGATCGATGTCATCAATGGTCATACCCGCGCGCTCGAGCACTTTGCGCGCTGCCGGCACGGGCTCATTCAACATGAGCGTTGGGTCGCCGCCAACGGTGGCCATCGCCTTTATGCGCGCGCGCGGTTTCCAGCCGACGCTGTTAGCGTATTCCCTGGTCGACATAATCAATGCTGCGGCCCCATCAACCACACCCGAGCTATTACCCGCGTGATGAACGTGATTAATTTTTAGGTCAGGATAGGCGCGCTTGACCAATTGATCGAAAGTTTCACCGCCGTTGTCGATGGGCGCACCCATGAACATATCGAACACGGTCTTGAGTTCAGCCAATGTTTCGAGCGTAGTGCCAGGTCGAGGAAACTCCTCTCTGTCTAGCGCAAGCGTACCGTCATCGTTGTAGACCGGAATCACGCTTTTCTTAAAGTGACCATTTTCAATCGCGTACTGCGCTCGGTTTTGGCTCTCAACGGCTAATGCGTCTAGCTCTTGTCTCGAGAAGCCCTCAAGGGTTGCGATCATGTCCGCGCAGATCCCCTGATGAGGCTGAGGATGCAGGTCCCGCAAATGGAGATTGCCACCATCAACCGTTCGGTTGTTGGTGGGATTACCGAGCGTTGCAGTGTAGGACATCATCTCGACCCCACCCGCGACACATAGATCATCCATGCCGCTCATGATGTTCGCAGCAGCAATATTGACCGACGTGATGCCCGATCCACAGAAGCGATCCAGCGTGGTCGCACACGCTTTGGTGCTCCAGCCCGCATCCAGCGCAGCCATTCGTCCAACACAAGCTCCTTGGTTGCCGACCTGCGAGCTGCATCCGACCACCACATCGTCAATGTCGTCGGTGTTCAGTTGATTACGTTCACCGATCGCCTCGAACACTTTCGCGAGCAATCGGCCCGAGTGAAAATGTGAAAGCGCCCCTCGGCCTGCTTTACCAATGCCGCGTGGTGTCCTGGCTGCGTCAATAATGTATGCATCTGTCATTGTGCTTTCCTTATACTTCTTGGAGTTTTGCCCTTCCAATGATTCTTATGGCGGTTAGCCTCTGAACGCCAACCGTGTCGCGATCACGCGCTCTCGCGCAACGCTTTGAGTCCGTACAGCATTTGAGATCAGCCTCTCAGCGGCTTTGGGACCCAACTCGGGTCGTCAGCGGTAACACTCTCCGGTGATTGCCCAGAGCGAACGGCAGACGCTGCAATCTGGAATCTCGGAGGGTCTTCCTACAACAACCTCGCCCCGTCCCGTACTTTCCTCAAGGCCGTCGAATATACCGTGATGTGAACTGCCTTGCACGTGCAACCCTGCGTGAGCTGAATGCGCCCGCTCGACCTTCAAAGCCTGGCGGGCGAGCGCCATTTGTCCGTTCATCATTTAGATGGGTAAGCGCCCAGCTCGAAAGCCATCATCTACCCTTTTGAACCTGGTATGACCATGAGGCTTCGCGAGTTCCGAAATCCAACTTCAAGGCCATCGACAGGGCCATCCAGGCGGCCCTCCGAAGGAGCAGGCGACCATCAACGACTCCGGGTATTTCCCCCTATAAATGGTCGCGCAATAAGCAGTGTCGCTAACCACAAGACGATGGATGCTCGGAGTTTTAGGTGCGTGAGCATCCACTCATCTAATCATCATCTGCGACCCAGTTACCATGGAATCCAGCAGGCACCCGTACAGGCAATTCGATAACCGCAGCAGGCTCACCGGCAATGTCTTGCGCATTCAAAATCAAGACTTCGCTGGTGTCCGTACTGGGCTGATAAACATAAGACATGACCCAGCCGTCGTCTTCATCGGTGCCCGAGGGGTTCGCAACGAACACAGGTTCGCTGGCTTGACCGCCAGCTAAATCCCGATAAACGGATGAATCTTGGTCGAGGTCATACTTAATAAGACCCTCGCCAAACGGGGCACCCTTGGCGAACGCTGCACAGTAGCCATACCGATGCTTCAGACCGACCACTCGATCTGCGACTCTGGGGAATTCTGCCATGCGGTCGTCGAGTTGCGTTTCATTCACTCGACCTTCGGCTTGCTTAATGGTCCAACGCGTGAGCTTTGGCTCCGAGGCGGAACCAGGCTTCATGGTGTCATCCATGCGGCATACATCCAAAATCAAATCATCTCCCGATTCGTAGGCGTTCAACGGATGAAACACATAACATGGGTTTATGTCATACCAAGTCACATCCGCGTTGGTGCCATTGCGAGGCATCACCCCGAGTCGCGCGCCGTAGGACTCATCCCAAACAATCGGCAACCCGTTCTCTGCCATACCTTCAAAATTCCAGACTGCGGGCAGATCCATAAAGATGACGTAATTTCGGGTCACATTGAAGTCGTGCACCATGGTTGCACCCGGGACTTCAATTTCCTCAACCTGAACAAGCTCTCCTGCGCTTGATACCCGGTAATAGGTCAGGAAGGGAGGCGCCATGCCATACCCAAAAGCCAACATCTCGCCCGTTTCCGCGCATATTTTCGGATGCGCCGTCATCGGTCCCTTGAGTTTGCCGTCGTAATTGTGCGGGCCGATGGTTTCCAGCTCCTTCGAAAGTTCAAACGGCCAATGTCCCTCTTCGAGGGCTAGAATTTTGCCTGCATGTTTCACCACGTGGGTGTTGGCAGCAGACATGGTCATGTCACCTAAACCTGACATGATGTCGGCATCTGGGTTCAGGTAAAGCGGCGTTTTCACATAGCGATTGCGGTACCAGTTGGCTTTGCCTTCGGAGATTTCCACGCCATGGAGCATTCCGTTACCCAAAAACCAGTGCAGCGATTCACCCGATTGGGGGTTCGCGCCGTTACGCAAGAGTCGACCCTTCAACGCCTCCGGGATATTCCCTCGTACCTTCAGTTGCTCAGTCGTGGTCTCCTCGAAGACGGGTGCAAAGTTGTCTCTTAACCAAAAGGGGGTTGATTCGGCTTGTGCTTGACTCATATGGGCCTCGTTTTATCGTGATTCGCGGTTCGGACTAATAGTTACTTTATTCAGACCCCCGAGCTTGCAACGAAATTGACCGTTTTTAAACCCACCGCGTGGCTTCGCCAAACCGCCTATAATCTCCGCGCGTTTCCCGGGTTCGCAAAGAGACAACCATAGGGCATCTGGCTGGGGCCAAGCTTTAGAAGTCAAAGCCCTGTGGTTAGAACCGTTCGATTTACCAGAAGAGGAACAAAAGGTTTGGGTTATATAGAAGCGATTTTGCTGGGCATTGTTCAAGGTCTTACCGAGTTTTTGCCCGTCAGCAGCAGCGGGCACCTTGAACTGGGCAAAGTGATTCTGGGTGATACCAGCCTACCGAAAGAGAGCATGATGTTTACCGTCGTGGTTCACTTCGCGACCGCGCTTAGCACCCTCGTGGTCTTTCGAAGGCAGGTATGGCACATCCTCTCGGGTCTCATGCAGACCGAGGACTCTACCCCTTGGTTATTCTCTGGAAAAATCCTACTCAGTATGATCCCTGCCGCCCTGGTCGGCGTGTTTTTCTCGAGTGAACTTGAGCAACTCTTTGATCGCCAAATTCTCCTGGTGGGAATCATGCTTTTGTTAACCGGCGGCTTGCTAATCGCGGCTGATCGGCAAGTGAGCGCCCATCGGACGGTGACTACCGTTGATTCGCTCATCATCGGCGTCGCTCAGGCAATCGCGATCCTCCCGGGCATCTCGCGCTCAGGCGCGACCATTTCGTGTTCAGTGATGCTTGGGATTAGGCGGCAGGATGCTGCAGAGTTTTCCTTTCTCATGGTGGTGCCATTAATCCTCGGCAAGATCGCAAAAGATCTTCTAGATGGCGCGCTGCATTTGTCACAAGATCAATGGGGGGTATTGATCGCTGGCTTTCTTGCGGCCTTCATCAGCGGACTGATTGCGTGCCAATGGATGGTGACTCTCGTTCGAAACGCCAAACTCAAGTACTTTGCCTATTATTGTTTTGTTGTGGGTTCTGCTGCGATTCTTTACCGACTCAGCGAGTGGGCTTGAGAGACAGATCACAGCGTTAGACGTCACCTTAGTGCCTTACTCGCAACAAACAACAACTAACAAGAATAAAAAGTTCCGACGCTACCGCTCGGATTCCGCGATTGGTCCGGCGCTTTTATTCATCTACAGCGTTTGTTCAGCTACCGCATTGATCTCGAGAAGCATTTGCATCGCTACCACATGTTAATGAGAATGATTTGCATTTAGATTTGTGATTTTTTAAACTGCGCTTCCGTTAAAAAACCATCCGTATCACTATGGCGAAACGCCACCTCTTCATCTCAATCACTGTTCTTTTCATGGCAAGTTTGTCCGCCCAGCCAAGCCGCGCGAACACACCCACACTCGAAGAACTTTGGGCCCTTGTTCAGGCCCAGCAAGCTGAAATCAATGCGCTTAAGGCCCAAGTCGAAACGCAACAACTTGAATTAAGCGAGCGAGCCGCTGAAGTCGCCGAGGTGAAGACCGAAAACGAAGCGCAATCAATGCAGCTCGAGGCCACTCTGGATTACCTGGAGACATCGCCGCTTGCGCAAGCCGCTCCTGCGGTGTCTATCGGTGGCTATGGCGAACTTCATTACAATAACCTCGACTCCGGCAACGAGATCGACTATCACCGATTTGTCCTCTACTTCGGACACGCCTTCACCGAGAATCTGAGTTTTTACAGCGAACTCGAGCTTGAGCACGCACTTGCTGGAGAGGGCGCACCTGGAGAGATTGAGCTCGAGCAGGCATTCGTTCAATGGGACTTCTCACCGTCCCACAGGGCTCGAGCGGGGATGATGCTGGTCCCCGTTGGCTTCCTCAACGAGACCCACGAGCCAGATACCTTCTATGGCGTCGAACGTAATTCAATTGAAAAGAATGTGATCCCCACGACATGGTGGGAAGCCGGTGCCTCTCTCTCAGGCGAGGTGACGTCAACCCTAAAATATGACTTTATGCTTCATTCAGGACTGGCTCTGGATCTCGATCATCCGTCAGCCAAGAAGCAAACCAACATTCGAAGCGCACGTCAAAAGGTCAGCGAGGCCACCGCAGAGGCCCTCGCGTATTCCGGTCGGCTCGAGTGGCAACCCAACGCGAGCCTCAAGATAGGCGGAACGGTTCAGTATCAAGCTGATCTCACTCAGGGTGCCGGCGCCGGTGGCGCGAAAGATATCGATGGGCTCTTAATTGAGTCTCACCTTGAAGCCTTCGCAGGACCTTTTTCATTGCGAGCGCTGTACGCAAGATGGGATCTTGATGATGCCATTGCTGTGATTAACGCGGGCAGTGAAAAGCAGTTGGGGTGGTATGTTGAACCTCGATATCGCATCAGCGACCGTCTGGGACTCTTCGCTCGCTACGGCGAGTTTGATCTGCAAGCCGGGCAGAATGCGATGGACAGCCAAAACGAAACCATCGACGTCGGACTCAACTACTGGATTCATGAAACCGTGGTGATTAAAGCTGACATTCAACGCTATCGGTTTGCGGGTGAAACCAATCGAGGATTTAACATTGGCGTGGGCTACTCCTTCTAATCGAGCGGGGCTGGAACCGCTTGGGGCCCAATGCGAGCGCCCCTGGCTTCGCATACCTCAGATTTCTGCACTTCTCCTAGCCCTCGCGAGTCTTTTCACGTCTTGCTTAAGTCTTGCCATCACCTATTTACCGCCGAAAGAATTCATCAACCGGCAGTTTGATTCAGCGCCACCACCCAAATCACTTTGGCTAAATCAAGACATTCAATCCGCGGCTGGGAGGATCCTGGGGCACCCGTACCAAGGCTTGCGGATTCGATATTGGCAGGAGGGCCAGCGAACGGCTTGGATTCTCGATGAAGTCGGTAAAGAAAGACCGATCACCATCGGCGTCGTCATCGATGATCGGGAAATATCACAGGTTGAGATTCTTGAATATCGAGAAATTCGTGGCGATGAGGTTCGACACGGATATTTTACCGGCCAATTTATCGGCCTCACATTGAATGATCATGAAGAACTGAGCGGGCCTATTGATGGAATCAGCGGTGCCACATGGTCAGTGCGTGCCGTAACCAACGTTGGTCGTTTCGCCCTGTTTCTCTCGAAGCAAGTCAGCGATCAAACGTCCAATCAACTCGCGACTCGATGACTCGAGCACTGCGTTCACTCTTGCGCACGGCGCACCGTTGGCTTGGTTTGAGCCTTGCCTTCTTTGTTCTTTTCCTTTCCGTCACAGGCTTGGCTCTGAATCACGGTGAGACTTGGCAACTCGATAAGAAAACGATCCCCTCTTGGCTCGCTTCACTGTACATCGAGACCCCTGATCTGACCGGCTTCAAGGTCACTGAAGGCTTGGTTTACCAAGCGGGTCACACCCTCTACTTGAACGAGCATGCCGTGACCAGTTGCTCAGAAACTTTAATCGGAGCGGCGGAAATAAGTGGCCTTATCATCACCGCTTGTGAGGGGGAGCTCCTCGCATTTTTGGGCAGTGGTCAATTGGTCGAACGGTTGGGCGCTGCTCATGGCGTGCCATCTCCAATTACGCGCCTTGCGATGAACCCGCATATGGAGGGCGCGTTCGTCTTCGTGGGTAATGATGAGGGATGGTATCGTTACAACATGGAAGAGCTCTCAAGCGAGAGCATCTTGGTTTCAGACGAATCCATGATGCAGGCCTCACCAGCCGAAATCCCCGCAAACCTGGCGCTGGGCGGCGCCATCACTTGGGAACGCCTTATTTTGGATCTTCACGCTGGGCGCTGGCCAGGATTTTCATCCACTTGGTTTTTGGATGCTGTCGCTGGCCTGCTCATTGTTCTCGCCCTCTCCGGAATCGGGATTTACTTCCGGCCGCAACGTTAAGAGTGGCCAGCCACTGAGTGACCGCGAGGCCAAGGATCCGGAGAGGAGCCTTGAGATCGGGACTTTTATTTACGGCGCAATCGCTTAGACTTGTTCATCGAAGATCAAATTCAGGGTTTTACCATGCGCTCATCCACTCCTCTCGTCACACTGGCCCTTTTGCTGGTGTTTGCAGCATCGTCCTCCCGAGCCGACTTCCTTGGCATTTATGTTGGGCTTGGGTACTGGAACCAAGACTTCGCAGGCGATGCGATATCTAACATCTCGATCGAGGATGAATTTGGTTTGGGCGATAACAGTGGGCTTCAGGGTTATTTTCGATTTGAACATCCATTACCGATGCTGCCTAACGTGCGTTTGGCTCGAAGTGAGGTGAAGGACTCCAGCGTTGGCCTGCTCACCAATGCTTTTGACTTCGGAGGCGATGCCTTCGTTCCAGGTCAGAGCGTATCGACCGAGGTCGATATGACCCACACAGACGTGACCCTGTACTACGAATTGATCGACATCGGGTTCGACCTCGATGTTGGACTCACCGCAAGAGTGCTAGACAGCCAACTTGCGATCGAGGGCGTCATCGAGGAGAAAAACACCGTGCTCCCCATGCTCTATGTAGCTGGCAAATTTGGATTACCTCTGTCTGGCTTGTACGTTGCCGGGGACATCAATGGCGTGGGCTTTGGCGGCGCATCGGTCATGGACTACGCCGTGAAGGTCGGATGGGAGACGGAAAATTTCATTCTTCCAGAATTTGGGATCGAAGCCGGCTTCAGGCGTTTTGCCGTCGATGCAGAAGGTGACGATCTAGACTTTATTATTGATATGGACGTGGAGGGTTTCTTCGTTAACCTCACTGGCCATTTCTAGAAGTCGCCTATCCTTCACTTTGAAGTAGTTTGAGTCCCGCATTTTGAGGCGTGAACACCTGTTGCGCCTCATTCTTCCTTAAGGGCGAGTGACTCCGATTCTTTGCTCTGAGCTGAGATGCATTCATGCCTTCGTGCAACACGAAAGCAGCAGATTCCGTCCGGACGCCAATGCGCCACTCACTGGCAATTTTTCAGCATTTCATCCCGAGTGCGTCCAATCCAAACAAAGGTTGAGACGAACCATTCACCTCAGTCTTTGCCGACTAAGGCTGAGTCACATTCTGTGTTCGAAATTCAACTTGCGCAGCAGACCTTTCGTCACACTGTGTACAGGTACAACTCATAGTCAATCTCAGGGATTGCCCGCATGACTCGGATGTATTCCGCTTCTTTTACCGCCAAAAACGTATGGTGCATCCCTGCACCCAATGCATTCTCCAGAAAAGACGATTCTTTTGCTGCCTTAATTGCAGCCGCCCAATCGTCAGGCATGAAGGGATCACTGTTCTCTGATTCGTAACCATTGCCTGTGGTTTCTGGGCCTGGATCGATGGATTCATCTAGACCTTCTCGAATTGCCGCTAAAATGACTGCAGCAACCAGATAGGGGTTCGCATCAACACCTGCCACGCGGTGCTCGATACGTCTTGCAGCGGCATCAGATTCTGGCACCCGAAGGGCCACCGAACGATTATTAATCCCCCAGGTGGGAAATATCGGTGCGTAACTTTCGCTGACGAACCGACGCCATGAATTCGCATGCGGCGCGAAAATCAACATGCTTTCAGCAATCCGTTGCCGGGCACCGCCGATTGCAAAGCGCAGGGCAGGCGTGAGTTCTTCACCCTCAGCCTCTGCGAAGACATTTTCTCCTGCCTCAGACCTTAGCGAGACGTGAAAATGCATGCCTGAGCCAGCACAGTGGCTCATGGGTTTGGCCATGAAACAAGCGGTGATGCCTTGCGCTCGGGCCTGCTGCTTCACAATCCTTTTAAGGGTCATGAGCTCTGTCGCAGCCTGCATCACGTCGTTTCGATAGTGCACGGTCAATTCATACTGACCAGGGGCATATTCAGAGATCAGATTTTCGACCGGGATTCCTGCGGCATCTGCAGCAGCATAAATTTCATTGAAGAGCGGGAGCATGCCATGCAACTTATCCATCGAGTAAACATCGGTGGCTCCGGTGTACCGACCATCGAGCAAATCACTTGCAGGCTGAACCGCCCCGTTTGCATCACGCTCATTGTCCAATAGGAAGAATTCGAGCTCGAACGCCGCGGCCGCGTGAAGGCCTCGATCAGCCAACAAATCAATTTGGCGCTGCAAAACATGCCGAGGATCACTCGGCATCGGGCTGCCATCCAGATCATATAATGAGATGAGCATTTCAGCTCTTGCAGGCTCACTACCGTACACCGGCTTCAAGGTGTTCGGAACCGGCCAAGCGCGCATATCGCCGTCTCCCCGCTCCCAAACTAGCCCAGTCGCTTCTACATCTTCGCCGCAAATTTCTTGGCCTAGGATGCTTGCTGGCAGCGAGACCCCCTGCTCATAAACGGCAAGCAATTCCCGACGTCGCACGATCTTGCCTCGCGCAACGCCGTTTCCGTCATGAAGAATTAAATCTACCGCCTCAACGTCAGGGAACCGTTCAAGAAATGCTTCCGCTTCGCTCACACTTGCCCTCGAGGGGCTCGCGCTATCCATACCGCCTCCAACTGAACCCTAAGGTGCGCAGCGTTTTCGTCACTGGTTATTTTCCTAAGGGATTTCACGTTCTTTTCTGGGCGATCATCTTACTCTGGCGTTGATCAAGAGTCAGCGGGTATCGATCAAGATTGATGCCGCGACCAAGCAAAACAAAATTCACGGTCTGGCTTCATGTAAACGCCTTTCCCGCCGTGCTTCATACTTTTCAAGCATAGATCGCGTGTTTCGGCCACGGTACCAAAAGACATTTCGATGATCTCTGACACAATCAACGTCTCGACGCTCAATTTCGCGCGCCATGATGGTGAAATTCGTGATGAGGAGTGCCTCCGAGGCACTGGGATCAGCGAGAGGAAAATAAAAGTAGTGGCAGAGTTCGGCATCGTCTTCGCTCTCCCAATACTGACGCAGCGCCTTCTCTCGAGCCTCAGTCAATGTACGGCATGAGAGGATCAAACTCAGAATAGGTAGCCTGGAAAACGTGCATCGATCTTCGGCCAATGACGCCCGCTCTGACCCTGCCACAGGGCCGTTCGCCAGATAGAGCACAGCGCACATTAGCAAAAGTTTACTGGCACCCGAGATGTCTAATGGACCACGCAACGGCGTGAGGAATCTTAAATTCAAACAGGCTGCTTGAGGGACAGGACGGCGAAATCCGAGACCAAATCCAACCCGACACTGATTGCCAAGACCTTAATTAGGAGCTTGGTTCGCCCATCCAACTTGTTTAGCTGGGTTCGAAGCGCCTTTATCTCATGCTCGAGTGCTTCTCGTCCTTCCACTACCACCGAGCGTCCATCGGATACCGCACCTGCCAAAACGGCAGCTGAGCCGAGGCCTAAGCCACCTTGGCCTAACCGCTTCAACAAATTTCTTCGATTCTTATTCATAGGTTGATCTTGTTTCAGACAAAAAACGCAGAACTTTAAGCCTAAGCCAAACCTTCCCAACAACCAAATGCCACCCTACTGACGAAACGCTGAGCCTCCTGGCCAGAATCAGCGGGGCGCCTCGATGACTGCAACGCATACGCATGATCCGTAAGGGTTAGTCCTTGCTTGCAGACTGCTCATCATGCGGTTTTGCTGGCGTGCGATGGGTCGTCTTTCAGGAGCACGTCCGAGCGTCAGAGACCTCAACGCTAAGACGCATCCTCGGAGGATGACACTGATGGCGGAGGTACAAATCCCCGGTATATAAAGTGGCCAAACGCAACGCAAAGCAGGCCATAGGCGGCCAAGAACCCATAAGGTACGCCGAGATAGCCGAGACCAATCCCCACGATAGGTGCCATCGCAAGAAAGTGCCCCCGCACCCAACTTTTGGTCCACCAAGAGATGATCAAGGCACTGACGAACGCAATCACCATCATGATTGAGAAAGCATCCGTCGCCCAAGGGAAGACCTCGAACACCATCAATCCCCCCAGAACCAAAGACAGTACGCCTGCCGCACTGTGAATGATGACATCCCAACCCATGGCGCTGCTCACTTTTAAATTTTGATCTGGAACACACTTTAGCAGCGTGCTTGAAGTGATCAAATCTATTGGCCAAGCGTTCAGCTAGCTTCTAAAACCGACAGGTCACCCAGGCAACCCTTGGGCTTACTCACGAGCGGCCAGAGACAGCAGACGCGGCAAGGCAACGCGAGATCCTGCAGAAGATCGTCATCTAAAAGGCCGCTCAACACTTGGTCACTGCCTCTACGCGAAAGGCGCCCTAGACTTAGAAATGAGACTCGGCATCGTCAATGTAGCGAGACGATTTGTAACCCTTTGTTCAAGGCCCTATCCAAAAACCCAGCGCCACATAACCAAGCGTCGAAAGACCACCCATCAACAATGCATAGGGCAACTGGGTCTTCACGTGATCCATGTGATCAGAGGCCGCACCCGTCGACGCCAGAATCGAAGTATCCGATAGCGGAGAGCAGTGATCACCAAAAACACCGCCACCGGCGACTGCTGCAAGAGAACCCAGGACGAGTGGTGAGAGTTCGCCGTTCGTGAATCCGAAGGCCACCGGCAACGCAATAGGAATCATGATGGCGTAAGTACCCCAAGAGGTCCCAGTCGTGAAGGCGATGAGTGCGCTCATGAGAAAGACCACGGCGGGCAACAACGCTGGAGATAACCAGTCTTCAGTCAGGCTCACAACATACTTTGCGGTGTTTAAAGAAGCGGACAGATCGTTCAAAGCGTAGGCAAACCCGAGAATGATCACGGCAGGCATGATGCCCTTGATGCCAGTCACCGCGGTATGGGTGATTTCGTCCAGCGTAAAGCCCTGCATTCGCATAATGATCGCTAAGGAAAATACCGCCACCATAAATGCTTCCAGGGGCTTGGCGCTCGAGGTCAGAATCACGGCACCTATGGCGAAACCCACCACTAAGAGAACAGGTAAAACAAAATTCAACACGAGGCTCGTGCGCACATGAGAGGCCGCTTCAATACTGGTTAGATCCGTGGCCATCAGCGGCTCCGCGCCATCGGCTAAAAGCTTTCCCTCGCTCTGGGCGCGATGCTCGGCGGCTGCCATCGGACCGAAATCCGGCACCCATTGGCTCGCAA
>Ga0255776_10003461_pt1 | contig 17012 bp, 12 predicted proteins | sample 071ome_19_FD_179974 | JGI IMG/M metagenome (GOLD analysis project Ga0255776, IMG submission 179974) | Coastal salt marsh microbial communities from the Groves Creek Marsh, Skidaway Island, Georgia - 071413AT metaG (version 2) | ecosystem: Environmental > Aquatic > Marine > Intertidal zone >... | reverse complement strand
GACCTCCAGAACATCGGATCCTAACCGGCGCATTAACCGAATCGTTGCCGGAATACTCGAAATCTCGAGCCACATCCGGGTCGTTAGCGGGACGAGGCGCTCGACGAACTGCGGCAAGCACATCGAGAGTTCCACGCCGATGATGCCCGGAGCGAGCCTTCTCGCCCCGCCCGACCGGTCGCCGGTGTGAACGACATACGTGCGAACGAACGGATCCCGCCCATAGAACTGAGCAAGCGTATCAGGCGTATTGAGCCGCGATGTGTCCGCAATCGAGTCGGCCGTTAGCGAGACGATCGTGCTGCGCGTTGCAGGTTCAAGGCGGCGAACGATGAGGAGCGCCAACAGGAAGATGGGCGCCGCAAGAATGACGATAATTACGGCAAGGAGGGCGTCGACTAGGCGCATTTCCGAAGACGCCGTGACGGCCTAGTCATATCGGAGGGCAATGCTGCCGTCTGCGCCGACATCGACCATACCGATAGGTTTGGCGGGTGTTCCGCCGACGATCGTGCGATCGGCCACATTCCGATTTACGAAACTGTTGGCGGCAACGACACATTGCATCCCGATGGTCACCCCGCACGCGATGACGACCTGGCTACCGACATAAGTGCAGTCGCCGATCGAAACCGCGCCGATTCGCTTGTCCGATATGCCGCCCGAAAGGGACCAGAGAACCGTATCGTGGGTATAGATCTGGACACCGGCCGAGATCGAGCAGTGGTGGCCGATGGTCAGACCGCCTTGGGAACCGTCCAGCAATGTATAGGGCCCGATCCAGCTTCCCTCGCCGACGCGAACATCACCGTAGACGAGGCTTGAATTGTAGATGCTGACGTCCTTGGCGAAGCCAAGTCGTTCGGCACGTTCCCAACGATCGAACATGCCGTCTTGGAAAGGAAGACTCCGATCAAACCTTTCGCGCAGATCCTCGTCCGTACGCTCGTGAAGCAACTGGATGGCCTTGCGCAGATCCTCGTCCGTCATGCCAGGCCCTCCCAACGGCCATGCGCAAAAATATCGAGCCAGTTCTCGACGCACAGCAGCGACCAGATCAGTAGTCGCCGATTCTCCCGACCCTCAAGGTGATCGTTAACAAGCTCGGTCACTGTCTTTCGATCCAGAACATCGTAGATACGCGCGCGTGGCGACATCAACAGGTCGCGCACGTAATCGATGCTCTCGCCACGGAACCAACTGGCATCGGGCCCCGAGAACCCTTGCTTTTGACGCTCGGAAATATCCGTCGGGACATGGCGGGCCATCGCCTTGCGCAACAGCTTTTTGCCGTCTTTCGTGCGGGCAAAGTACTTGTTCAGTTTGCCAGGATCGTTTTCGTTCATCCGCACAACGTCCTGCAGATTGTCGAGCTTCATCGCCGTTGGGAGCGCCATCGCGAAATCGACAAGATCGTTATCCAGGAACGGCACACGGGTTTCGAGGCTATGCGCCATCGACAGTTTATCGTCGACAGTCAGTAGACCGTGCAAAAAGGTCTTTGCCTCGAAATACATCGAATGATTGATGTAATCCTCGGGCCGCGTGAGAGACGATGCGTGCTCTTGAAAGACATCGTGAAAAATCTGTCTCGGGTCCACGGCCGCCGCGGCGGCGCCTAGCGGTGCAAGCATTGCGTTTCTTGATTCCGACGGCACGAGGCGCTGCCAGAAGTCATAGTAGTTCGCGGCATATTCCTCAAAGCTCGTCGCCACAGCGCCCCGGTAATAACGCCACGGATAACCGCCGAACATCTCATCGCCGCCGGTGCCAGCCAGAACGACTTTGGCGAACCGGCTCGCCAGTCGTGCCGCGTAGTAGTTCGGATAGCTTTGACCCACGCGCGGCTCTTCGATGTGCCACACGACCTGCCGCATGGCGCGCTCCATATCGCCGGCCTTCAGCACCATCTCGTACTGCTGGGTACGAAACAGGTAGGACATATGCTCGGCACTTGCCCGTTCATCGAAGGCGAGCTCGATACCGGACGCCGAATTAAGATCGAATCCGACCGTGAACGTACTCATTAGCGGAAGCTGCTGCGCTGCGACCGCCGTGATCGAACCGGAGTCAATGCCCCCGCTCAAATAAGCACCGACCGGTACATCGCTGACAAGCTGCCTACTGACCGCTTGGGTAAAGAGCCGGTCGAGCTCCTCCGTCAGTTCGGCTTCGCTGGCGTGGCTTTCGGGTTCCACGAAAGCGTAGTCCCAGTAGCGCCGCACCTGCGGCGTTTCGGCACCCTCCGCGAACGTCATGATCGTTCCGGGTTCCACGATGCGAACGCCGTTTAGGATGGTGTTGTCGGTGAAGCAGTTCTGAAACGTCAGATACTCGACCAACCCGGCCGTCCCGACTTGCGGCGAAAAATCGGGATGAGCCAAGAAAGCTTTCGACTCCGAGCCGATCAGCAGGGTGCGACCTGCAAGCGTGTAGTAGAGCGGCTTGATGCCGTAACGATCGCGGACAAGATGAAGGCGCCGTTCCACCGTGTCCCAGAGAGCCAGAGCGAACATCCCGTTGAAACGCTCGACTGCGCCAAGGCCCCAATGCGCGAACGCGTAGAGAACGACCTCGCTATCGGTGCGCGAGCGAAACCTAAACCCCGCACTTTCAAGTTCGGTTCGCAGTTCGGCAAAGTTGTAGACCTCACCGTTGTAAGAAAGCACGAAGCGCCCATCGGGCGTCGCGATCGGCTGATGCCCAGCTGCGGTCAGATCGATGATCGACAGACGACGATGGCCTAGACCGAGCGCACCATCGACATGCACCCCACGATCGTCCGGCCCGCGGTGGGTCAGCATGTCGGTCATGCGGCCCAACACGACCGGCGACACCGGGGCGCCATCCAAGTTGAAGATGCCCGCTACGCCACACATAAAGCGCTAGATCCCGTGAAGCGTTTCGGAAACGTAGGCGTAGTCCTCGGCTGTCATCCGATTGTGCAGCGGCAGGGCGAGGGTTTGACGTTCAAGCCGACTTGCCACCGCAAACTGCCCGGTCTGTAGGCCCAATCGATCCTTGTAGTACCCCAGCTCGGTGACGGCATGGGTCCCCGGGCGGGTACTGATCCCCGCGTCTTGAAGCTTTTCCATGATGTCGTTGCGCGCCATTGGTGCGGTGTCTTCGTCGACGACGGTCACGAATGCTTGCCAAGCGTGCGTATAGCCCGCCGGGATCGTCGGCATGCGCAACCACGCGATATCAGCCAGGGACTCGCAATACCATTGCGCCCATTTCTCGCGTTCCGCGATGAAGCCATCCAGCTTGCCGAGCTGCACCAGCCCCAAGGCCCCTTGCAAATCGGTCATGCGATAGTTGAACCCGAGTACATCGAAGTCCGGCAGAAGATACGGCTTCGGGCCATGATGGCGAATCTCTTCCGAAACACTCGCGCCGTGATTACGCAACCGGTCGGCAGCCTCGGCAAGGGCATCGTCGTCGGTGGTTAACATGCCGCCTTCGCCGGTGGTGATCGACTTGCGCGGATGAAAACTGAAACAGGCCATGGTCCCGAGACCCCCAGCCGGTCGCCCATCGAGGGTTGCACCGGCAGCGCAGGCGGCGTCTTCGATCACAGCGACACCTGGCGGAAGGACATCGCGCAGGGCAGTCATGTCGGCACATAACCCAAAAAGATGCACGGGAATCACGGCTTTGGTACGCGCCGTCAGGGCCGCTTCGACCTTGGCCATGTCCATATTGTAGGTATGCGGATCGACATCGACGAAGATCGGGGTTGCGCCGCAATAAACAGCGACATTGGCCGTCGCGACCCACGTAAAGGCGGGCACGATGACTTCGTCGCCCGGACCCACTCCCACAGCGGCAAGCGCAAGGTGAAGTGCGGTGGTGCAGCTTGTCGTTGCGAGCGCACGCGCAACTTGATGTCGCGCCGCAAACGCTTCTTCAAAAGCTTTAACCTTGGGGCCTTGGCTCAACCAGCCGCTTTCGATCGACTCGCGCAGCGCGAGCCACTCTTCCTCTCCGGTGCTTGGTAGAGCGATCGCGATATTGCGGCGCGCCGATTCGGTCACAGGCTAGCCCGCAGCGGCCCGTCGGGCGTCGACCGCTTCTTTGTGGGCGTTGCGCCAGGTGATCAGTTCGCGAAGGCCGGTTTCCAATTCGACGTTCGCATTGAAGCCGATGTCGTTCGAGGCATTCTCCGTCGCGCCGATCCGGTTACGAACGAACGTTTGCCCTTCGGGCACGTACTCGATGCCCCCAGGATTGTTGGTGAGGCGATTGACCATTTCAGCCAGTTCCTTGATCGAGGTGCGCTTGCCGGTACCGACATTGTAAAAGCGATCGTCGACCGATGCCTTCATCGCGCAAAGATTGGCGCGCCCACAATCACCGACGTAGACGAAGTCATAGGCTTGGCTGCCATCGCCGTAGACCTTCAGCGGTTCGCCGCGGTCGACGGCGTCGAGCATCTTCATGATGACCGCGATATAAGCGCCCCGATAATCCTGGCGCGGCCCGTAGACGTTCATATATCGCAGCCCGGCATAGGAAAGGCCGTAGCGATGATGATAGGCCCGCGCCATCGCCTCGCCGGCGATCTTCGTCGCCCCGTAGAAGTTCTGATTGTTGAACGGATGATCTTCCGACATCGGCTCTTCCACCGCATCGCCATAGACCGACGCCGAGGACGAGTAGACCAAGCGTTTCACACCTTGCTGAACGCAAGCTTCCAGCACATTAAAAGTGCCGCCGATGTTCACGTCGAACGCAGACCGGGGGAATTCGTGACATTGCAACAGCCACAACGCCGCAAAATGAAAAACACCGTCTGCACCTTTGAGCGCCGCGTTCAACAGATCGGTTTGGGTGATGTCGCCGCCGACATCGAAGATGGAAACGCGCGGATCGGTCAGCACCTTTTCAAGGTTCTCATGCGTGCCGCGAACGAAGTTGTCGTAGATGACCACCTCGCCGACATCTTCCTCCACAAGGCATTCCACAGCGTGCGACCCGATCAGGCCTGCGCCGCCGATAACGACAAATTTCTTTCCGCGCACATCCATTAGGCTGTCACCACGCTGCGTAATCCTTCGAGAATGCGTTGCTGCACCGGTTCTTCGAGATACGGGTGCATGGGGAGACTGAGCACTTCGCCGGACAACCGCTCGGAAACCGGCAGCTCACCTCCCACGACCGGATAGTTGCGGTACGCCTGCTGCTGGTGGAGCGGTTTCGGGTAATAGACTGCAGTGGGAATGCCGCGCGTTTTCAACTGCGCCGCGACCGCATCACGATCGGCCATCCGAAGGGTGTACTGCGCCCAGGCCGACACTGCGTCGTTGAAGATCCGCGGCGGGGTCACCGCTTCGGGCACGGCATTATTGTATCGCGCCGCTACCTTGCCCCGCGCCACGATCTCATCCGCCAAAATAGTGAGTTTGCACGACAAGATGGCCGCTTGAATGGTATCCAGGCGGCTGTTCACGCCGATGCGGACATTGTCGTACTTGTCTTTGCCTCCGCCATGCGCGCGTAGCGAACGCAGTTGATCGGCGAGGTCGTCATCGTCGGTCAGAATGGCGCCACCGTCGCCGTAGCAGCCCAGCGGTTTGGACGGGAAAAAGCTGGTGCTGGTCACCTTCGCGAGGCCGCCAACCGGCCGGTCGCCCCGACTCCCGCCAAAACTTTGCGCCGCGTCGGCGATCACCAGCATGTCCTCTGCATCGGCGAGGGCGTTGAGGGCGTCGTAATCGGCGGGTAATCCAAACAGGTCGACGGGTATCATCGCGCGCGGTCGCAGGCCTTGGCGGCGGGCTTCCGCGACACCCTCTTGCATCGTTTCGACCGACGCGTTGAACGTGTCGACATCGACATCCACAAAAATCGGCGTCGCCCCGGTCAACACAACCACTTCGGCCGTAGCCACGAAGGTAAACGATGGGACCAAGACTGCGTCGCCGGCGCCGATGCCGTGCGCAAGCAAAGGGAGAAAAAGCGCGTCGGTGCCGTTGCCGCACCCGATGGCGTGGGCAACCCCCGCAAACTCGGCAAGGTCGCGTTCGAACTCTTTTACTTCGGGGCCGTTGATGAACGCGCCATGCGCGATCACGGTCGAAATGGCTTCATCAAGGCCGGGCTGCAGCCGGTCGCGCTGCGCCGCAAGGTCGATGAACGGAATCTTTGGGGCGGGGTTGTCGTTCAAACCGCTGCTGCCTTTGTTTCGATTTCTTGCAAGGTATCGGTGCTCGTTTCCTGATAGCGACGGCCTGTCCGTGGACAGACCAAATCCTCGCCGAGGCGTTCGCCACTATGGCTCACCCAACCGATGCGCCGGGCAGGCACACCCGCCATCAATGCAAACGGCGGTACGTCATGGGTCACCACGGCGCCGGCGCCAATCATGCAATAGGCGCCTAGTTCGACCCCGCATACGATTGTTGCATTGGCGCCGATCGTCGCACCGCGCCGAACGGTGGTGTTGCTGAACTCGTCGCGCCGGTTCACCTCGGCACGCGGGTTCCGCACGTTGGTGAAAACACAACTCGGTCCACAAAACACGCCATCCTCGAGCGTTACGCCCTTGTAGACCGAGACGTTGTTTTGAATCTTGCAGCCGTCCCCAATCCTTACGTCGGGCCCGATCGATACGTTCTGCCCGACAACACAGTCGGACCCTAGCGTCGATCCCGACAGCACATGGCTGTAGTGCCAAACTTTGGTGCCGGCGCCGAGTGTCGCTGGCTGATCGACCCGAGCCGTCTCATGAACGAATACCTCGCCTGCCGCACCAGCGAGCGAAACGGGCCGGCCGGTGGTCATGGAGCGTTCGGAGGCATCGAGCACCTGCAGCACGGCAAGACCTTCGGCCCCGTCGGTGCGCGGGGTGCGACGGGTCTCCATGCATTCCAGGAAGTGCGCGCATTCGAGTTTGAGCGGCTCGTCCTCGGCCAGCGGGACCGGCTCGCGGTCGGCTTTCTCCGGGATCGGCATGCCTTCGCGCCACTCGATGCGATGGGGGTAGAGCGACAGCTTGCTGTCCCAGGACTCCCCGTCGTCGAACACCGCCATCCCCTGGTCACCAACGACGACAAGTTTTTGTTCCTTGAAGGGGTGCAACCACGAAACAAAGACGTGCGCGCTTTCGCCACCGGGAAAGGACAGGTGCGTCGTCGTCACATCGGCGATGGTTTTGTGTAGGTAGTAACTGCCCGTGGCATTGACGCGCGCCGGCGGCGTTCCGACCAGCGACAGGATCATCGACAAATCGTGGGGCGCGAAGCTCCATAGGATGTTTTCCTCGCGGCGCACCTTTCCAAGATTGAGGCGATTCGAATAGATGTACTGCAAGCGCCCCAGGCGACCCTCGCGGACAAAGGCGCGGAGCTGCAAGAAAGCTGGATGGTATTGCAGCAGGTGCCCGACCATGAGAATGCGGCCGGCATCTCGCGCCATCGCTACCAATGCCTCGGCATCCGCCACTTGAAGGGCGAGAGGTTTTTCGACGAAAACGTCCTTCCCCGCCAGTAATGCCTCGCGGGTTAGAGTGGCATGCTGCTCAGCCGGCGCGGCGATGACCACGCCACCAACCGCCGGGTCGGCAAGGACCTCGACAAACCCCCGCACCGGCACGTCGTGCGCAGCCGCCAAACCCGCCGCGCGGTCCGGATCGACATCGCAAATTGCCGCTAGAGCGCCTAAGTCTTTGAAATTCCTGACAAGATTCTTGCCCCAGTAGCCACATCCGACAACGGCCACGTTTGATACAGCGGCTGTCATTGGGGGTTATGCACAGTTGGGAACATGAACAAGTGTCTGAATTACCACCGACAATTCGGCGGGCGCCCATTTATGCCCCCGACGCCGGGCCGCAGCAAGGAGGTTTTCTGTTCGCCGCCGGGACCTAGCGTCACAAATCTCGAACCCCAGACGGGATCAGGTCTGTATGTTGGCGGCCAATGGGACATGAATATCAATGATGACCGAATCGCCCCGTCTTCTCACCACCCGTGCCGTAGCGGTCGGCATCCTGGTTTTGCTGCTGGGACTGGTAATGCCGTTGGCCCCCAATGGCACCGTGGCAGCGCTGTTATTGCTGGGTCTTGCGACCCTATCGGTATCGACCATCCGCCAGGTGACGACGAGCCTTCCGATAGAACTCGGGATCGGTCTGGTCGTCCTGGCGGCTTGGACGGTGGCCTCGGCGTATTGGTCGCCTCTCGCAGACCCGGGCAAAGCACTCCGCACGGTGGCGCTCGGCGTGCCCGGCCTCGTGCTCTTCGCTTGGCTCGGAGACAACGCACCACGGTCCCGAACGCTTCGTCGTGCCCTGCTCGTCGCATTGACCGTCGCCGCAGCCATCTTCCTATTCGAAGGATTGAGCGGCGCCGCACTGATGCGCGCCCTTCGTGGCGAAGACGCCGACACTGCCGCCAATAATCTCGAACGCGTCGGACGCGGCGTTGTCTTGTTCTCGATCTTGCTGTGGCCGACGGCGATCGCACTTGGTCGAAAGCGGCTGGCGATCGGTGGTCTCTTTTTTGTCGGCGGCGCGTTTGCGATCGTCCTATTGCCGATGAACGCCGCGACTGTCGGTTTGTTGCTGGGGACCGTGATGTTCGTTGCGGTCCGTATCGCTCCGCGGGCAGCGCTCACCGTGCTGGCAATCGCATTCTGTCTCTACGCCGCTTTTGCGCCGTGGATATCGCGCGACATCGTCACCATCCCGGCGTTGATAGACCGACACATCGAACTCCCAACGCCGTGGGCTCACCGCATCGGCATTTGGAACTTTGCCGCCGGCGAAGCTGCCGACGCAGCGCCGCTCGGCGCGGGATTTGATGCCGCGCGCGCGATTGGCGCCCAAGGCGATGTCATCGAGTCGCTACGGCCACAGTTCGGTTATGCGCCGGCCGCCCTGCCGCTACATCCCCACAATGCCGTCCTCCAGGTTTGGCTTGAGCTAGGCGTCGTCGGCGTCATCGGGCTCGCGCTCGTCTTCGTCGGCCTGTTGCGGGGGCTTTGGCGATCGGGCCTGACCCCTTGGGGGCGGGCAGCAGCCGCGGCCGCCGTGGTCACGGCGCTTCCGCCGTTCGTCCTCAACTTCGGTATCTGGCAGGCTTGGTGGCTGGCGACCTTGTGGCTCGCCGCCGCGATTGCCGCCGGGCTTCTGACCCAAGGCGACCCTCACGAGGCCTGAACCGTTCTTGTTTTGCGGGCGGTGGGCGGCCATAAGTTTGCCATGACATCGAGCGCCACAGCGGTTCGTCCATGTGCGGCATAGCCGGGTTCTTGCAGCTGAAGGCTGAAATCGATCAGCCGCTGGCGCAGGTTGCTCAGACAATGGCCGATACCTTGACCCATCGGGGTCCGGATGATTCAGGGGCATGGGCGGACGAGGCGGCCGGGATCGCCCTGGGGCATCGGCGCTTGTCCATCATCGATCTGTCGGCGGCCGGCCATCAACCGATGCTGTCGGCCAATGGTCGCTTCGTCGTGAGCTACAATGGCGAGATTTACAACCACGGCGACCTTCGAAAAGAACTGGAGGCGCAAGGCGCGGCATTTCGTGGGCATTCCGATACGGAGGTCATTGTCGAAGGTTTCGCGCGATGGGGCATCGCCGAAACATTGGCGCGCCTTATCGGAATGTTTGCCATGGCGGTTTGGGATCGCGAGACCCGATCGCTGACGTTGATCCGCGACCGTATCGGGATCAAACCGCTTTACTGGGGGCGGTTCGGCCAAACCATCGCATTTGGCTCCGAGCTTCGCGCGATCCGCGCCCACCCGCGCGTTCGCCCGACGATCAATCGTGCCGCGGTCGCCGATCTCGTGCGCCACGGATACGTCGCCGGAGAGCATTCGATCTATCAGGAGATCCGGCGTATTCCGCCCGGTGGATCGGTGACCTTCGACGCAAACGGCACGACGACCGAGACACATTATTGGAGGATCCAGGCCGATACCGCCCACCATCATGAAGCGCCGGCGGCGGCCCGCGAACGCATCGAGGCTTTGCTGGGCAACGCGGTGAAACGCCGGATGGTGGCCGATGTCCCGCTTGGCGCCTTTCTTTCGGGCGGCGTCGACTCGTCGGCCGTCACAGCGTTGATGCAGACGCAGAGCAGCCGGCCGATCAAGACCTTCACGGTCGGTTTCGGCCAACAGGATTATGACGAGGCGGCGCACGCCCGTGCGGTCAGCGACCGGCTCGGCACCGAACATACCGAGATCCGATTCGACGCTGACGAAGGGGCGGAACTCATTCCCAGATTGCCGGAAATGTATGACGAGCCCTTCGCGGATTCGTCGCAAATCCCCACCTTTCTGGTTTCCCAGGTCGCGCGCCGCGACGTGATCGTCGCGCTCTCGGGGGACGGTGGCGATGAAGTTTTTGCCGGCTACACCCGTCACCAGTTGGCGGCACGGTGGGGCCGGCTCGGCGGCATGCCCGTCGCGCTACGCCGGATGATCGGCGGCGCTTTGCGGTCAACCTCCCCCGACACCTTGGATCGCCTGACGCGGTTGTTACCGGCAAACCGTCGGCCACCACAGGCCGGCATGCGGCTGCATAAACTGGGTGCGGTGCTGTCGGCGCGATCGCTGCATTCCGTTTACGACACCCTGACGCGATACGGGGATTCCTTCGTCCTTGGCGTTGACGAACCTGCATCAAGCGCCGGGGGGGCAGAAGGCGACGACCCTGTCCTGTGGATGCAGACCCAAGACCTCAACGGCTATCTGCCTGACGACGTTTTGACCAAAGTCGATCGTGCCAGCATGGCTGTCGGTTTGGAGGTACGCGTGCCGATCCTCGATCACCGAGTAGTCGAAGCGATGTGGGCGTTGCCCAGCGACCTCAAAATTCGCGGCGGAACGTCGAAGTGGTTGCTGCGCGAAATTCTCTATCGGCACTTACCTCGCGACGTGTTCGACCGACCCAAACAAGGATTTGCCGTGCCCGTGACACGGTGGCTTCGCGGCCCCTTGCGCGACTGGGCGGAAACGTTGCTCGCGGAGAGCCGTTTGACGCAGGAGGGCATGTTCGATTCCGCGGTCGTGCGGCGCCTTTGGACTGCCCATTTGGACGGCCGCGCCGATCACTCGGGCGCGTTATGGGCCACATTGATGTTCCAGGCTTGGCACGAACACATGCACGCGCCCGGATGACCAAACCGCGTCTCCTCATGGTGCTGAACGATGCACCATTCTTTATTACGCACCGCTTGCCGGTGGCCCTTGCGGCCCGTGACGCGGGCTTTGAGGTGCACGTCGCAGTGCCCCATGACGATGGGCCCGTCGCCTTGATGCGCCAAAAAGGCCTACAGCATCACGACATCCCGCTGAAGCGCGGGGCGCGACACGTCGGCGGCGAACTCGCCCTAATACTTAGACTGTGGCGGATCATCGGATCAGTAAAACCAGACGTGCTGCATGCGGTTACGATGAAGCCCGTGCTATACGCGGGCCTCGTGGCGCGCCTTCGCCGCGTCCCGGCCGTGGTTCACGCCATTACCGGTTTGGGGTACCTGTTTTTGATCGACGGTCTTGCCGCGCGGCTCCAACGCGCGTTCGTCAAGCGGCTCTACCGGTTTGCTCTGAGCCATCGAAACGCTGTCGCGATCTTTCAAAATCCGGACGACCTTCAGCTCTTTCGCGACAATCGGTTGGTCGACCCCGCGATCACGGTCATGATTCGCGGTTGCGGCGTCGACATGACGCGGTTCGCACGCCGTCCGGAACCCCGCGGCAAACCGGTGGTGGTGTTCCCGGCGCGCATTCTCGGGGACAAGGGTGTGCACGAATTCGTAGCTGCGGCGCGTCGACTGCACGACCGCGCCACGTTCCTTCTTGTCGGACGCACGGACCCGGATAACCCGACCGACGTCGGCGATGCCGGCATCCGCGCCTGGGAGCGCGAAGGCATCCTTACCTGGCAAGGCTTCGCCAACGACATGCCCGCCGCGTTGGCCCAGGCCAATATTGTGTGCATGCCGTCATACCGCGAAGGTTTGCCGCGGGTCTTGATCGAGGCCGCGGCGATCGGAAGGGCGATCGTGACGACCGATGTGCCGGGCTGCCGCGAGATCGTGCGCCACGAAGAGAACGGCCTTCTCGTGCCGGCACGCGACGAAACGGCCACCGCTGCCGCCGTCCAGCGCTTGATCGAGGACCCGGCACTGCGCCACCGTTTTGCGGACGAAGGCCGTGCCCGCGCAGAAACCGAGTTTTCGGTGGAGCTTTTCGTCGACCAATCGCTTGATGCTTATCGGCGTGTTTCGCCGTCGTCGTTCGCGACGACCAAGGACGCGCGGGCAAGCCGTTTCTGATCTGATATAAGCGGCCATGGTCGTCACCATGATCGTCATCGCGGCAACCGCCTTCGCCGCGTCTTTCCTAGGCACCCAGCTGCTGCAACGTAGCTTGCAAGCCCGCGCGATCCTCGATCATCCCAACGAACGCTCTAGCCACGCCGTGCCGACCCCGGTGGGCGGCGGGATCGTGGTGATGGCGGTGATCGCCGTGGAATGGTTGCTGATCTGGGCCCTCGGCGCCACGCAAGACGGCGGACACTTCACTTTCCCGCTCCCCTTGTTGGTCGGTCTCGCGGTCGTCTTGGCCGTCATGTCTTGGCGGGACGATCGCCAACCGCTGTCCCCTGTTTTGCGGCTTGTTGTCCAGGCCATCGTGGTCTTGATCGGTATCGCCACGTTGTCAGCGCATGGCCGGATCTTTCAGACGGCGCTGCCCTACGGGCTCGACATCGCGATCACCGCATGGCTGTGGTTGTGGCTGATCAACCTGACCAACTTCATGGACGGCATCGATGGCATCACCAGCATCGAAGGCAGCAGCATCGGGGTTGGCGTTGCCCTTCTCGCCCCCCTCGCCGCGGCCCTAGGCCTCGCGATCGGGATCGACGTTCAATCCAATCTCGCGCTTTTTGCGATCGTGCTCGCAGCGGCTCTTCTCGGGTTCCTGCGATGGAATTGGCATCCGGCGCGAATCTTTCTCGGAGACGTCGGCGCTGTCCCCTTGGGCTTCCTGTTCGGCTGGATGTTGTTGGAGCTTGCCGGGTCGGGATTGTGGGCCGCCGCGCTGCTGCTGCCACTCTACTATCTGATGGACGCCACGCTAACCCTGATGCGCCGCGTCCGACGCGGCGAGCACCTGCTGAAAGCACATCGGGGCCATTACTATCAAAGGGCAGCACGGCGATTCGGATCCCACACGCGAGTGGTGCAGATCATTTTGGCGCTCAATATCTCGCTCGTGGCGCTTGCCTATGTCAGCGCGATACAACCCGAGCGACAAGCCCTTTGGCTTTTGATCGGTGTGGTACTGACGGGCGGTGTGCTGTGGTACTTTGCCCGCGACCCCGCACCAACCGCATGACCGCATGACCGCCAGCAATCCTCGTCCCTTTCTTAGCCTGTCGCGCGTCAGCGTCGTTGCGCTCCACGACCTCATTCAAGCGACGATTGCCTTCGAGCTTGCGGTGTGGATCCGGCACCAGACGTTGGGCAACGATCAAGCGTTCTTTTTCGACTGGCCGAACACCCTGACCTTCGTCGTGGTGTGCGCGATCGTATTCTGGCGCGCCGGGCTGTACCGAGGGATTTGGCATTACGCCTCGTTCACCGATCTAGTGACCATCGCCAAAGGCGTTACGCTAAGCATTCTGATTTTTCTGCCGGCGCTGTTCCTGGTCACTAGGCTGGAGAACTTTCCGCGTACCGCGTTGATCCTGGTCTGGCCGCTTCTCGCGCTGCAGCTCAGCCTGCCACGACTGGCCTATCGTCTGATCAAGGACGGCAATCTGCGCGCGGTGTTTGAGCGGATCCACGACGATCGCATTCCGGTGTTGTTGGTCGGTGCCGGCGGCAGCGCCGAGGTCTTCATCCGCGAAATGGCTCGGCCGGGAGCACCCTATCGTGTGATGGGCATTGTCGACGACAAGCCGGGCCGAATCGGGCGCGACATTCGCGGTATTCGGGTCATCGACAGTGTCGACAATCTGCCCGACGTCGTCGCCCGCCTCGATCGCAAGGGACGGCGCCCACAGAGGGTGCTGCTCGCGACGGAAAGAATCACCGGTGACGGACTGTTGCGTCTCCTCTCCCGCGCCGACGAACTCGGCATGAACATGGCCCGCCTTCCCCGTTTGACCGATTTTCGTGGTGACGCCGGCGATGTCGCGGTCCGCCCCCTCGCCATGGAAGACCTTCTGGGTCGGCCGCAGAAGGTGCTCGATCGGGACGCGATGCAGCGCCTGGTCAAAGGACGACGCGTCATGGTAACCGGCGCCGGCGGCACGATCGGCAGCGAGCTCGTACGCCAAATCGCACGCTTAGGGCCCAGCCACATCACGTTGTTGGATAACGGCGAGCATGCGCTGTACCAGATCGACCTCGAACTCGCCACGGCCCTCCCCGAAGTAAGCCGGCGTGCCATTCTTGCCGATATCCGCAACGAGGATCGTGTAACACACGTCTTCACAGAAGAGACGCCAGACCTTGTTTTTCACGCTGCGGCGTTCAAGCACGTCCCGCTGTCCGAACAGAATCCACATGAGGCCGTGCTGACCAACGTGATCGGATCGCGCAATATCGCGCGCGCTTGCCGCCGCCACGACGTCAAAACCATGGTGCTGATTTCCACTGACAAAGCGGTGAACCCGACAAGCGTAATGGGCGTTAGTAAGCGGCTCGCCGAAATGTACTGCCAAGCCTTAGGGCACGAGGAAGAGGCCGGCAACACGCGCATCGTTGCCGTGCGGTTCGGTAATGTCTTGGGGTCGACCGGATCGGTGGTCCCCTTGTTTCAAAAGCAAATCGCAGCCGGTGGCCCGGTGACCGTGACCGACCGCGACACGACGCGGTTCTTCATGACCACGCGGGAAGCGGTCGAGCTCGTCCTTCAGGCCTCTGCGATGGACGCCGGCGACCACGTGCCCGGCACGGTGTTCGTGTTGGACATGGGAGAGCCTGTGAGGATCGAAGACTTGGCGCGCCAAATGATCCGACTCGTCGGCCTTCAGCCCGACAAGGACATCGAGATCCGGTTTACAGGTTTGCGCCCCGGCGAAAAACTGCACGAAGAACTGTCGCACCAAGCTGAAGGACTGACGCCGACCGCCCAGGAAGGCATTCTGCGCGCCGCGCCGCGCACCCTGGCGCTCGCCGACCTTGACCGCGAATTCGACGCGCTGCGCGACGCCGCGCGACGCGAGGACCTGGGCGCTGTGATCGGCCTGATCGGGCAGATCGTGCCCGAGTTTAGCCACCACGCCATCGACCGACCCGCCGTCGCCCAATAAGAAACGACTGAATGGAGATTCGACCCGCATGAGTACGCCGCAACCCATCAAACGCGCTTTGCTATCGGTTTCAGACAAAACCGGATTGGTCGACTTCGCCAAGTTCCTTGCCGACCAAGGCGTCGAAATCCTGTCGACCGGTGGGTCGGCCAAAGCGATTGCCGATGCCGGCATCGCCGTGACCGAAGTTTCGAACCACACCGGGTTTCCGGAGATTATGGACGGCCGGGTCAAGACGCTGCACCCTAAGGTGCATGGCGGCCTTTTGGCGATCCGCGACGATGCGGCCCACAAGAAGGCGATGACCGACCACGACATCACACCGATCGATCTTGTCGCGATCAATCTCTATCCGTTTGAGGAAACCGTCGCCGCAGGCGCGGACTTCGCGACGACGATTGAGAACATCGATATCGGGGGGCCGTCGATGATCCGGTCGGCCGCCAAGAACCATGCTTTCGTGACGGTCCTCACCGATCCGACCGACTACGGCACCGTCACCGAGGAGATGCGCGCAAACGACAACAGCGTGACGGCCGATACCCGACAGGCCCTCGCCGCCAAGGCCTTTGCGCGCACCGCCAGTTACGACGCGGCGATTGCGACCTGGTTCTCCGGACAGCGCGACGAACCATTCCCCCCGCGCCTGATCGCCGCCGCGCAGCGACGACAGGTTCTGCGTTATGGCGAAAACCCCCATCAGACCGCAGCGTTCTATACAGACGGCTCCAACCGCCCTGGCGTCGCCACCGCGCAACAAGTGCAGGGCAAGGAGTTGAGCTACAACAACATCAACGACACCGATGCGGCGGTCGAATTGGTCGCCGAACTGAGCGAGGCCGGCGCTCGCCCGGCGGTGGCGATCATCAAACACGCCAATCCCTGTGGCGCCGCGATCGGCAACGATCTTATTGATGCCTACGAAAAAGCGTTGCGGTGCGATCCGGTCAGCGCCTTCGGCGGCATTGTCGCGCTTGGCGGCGCGATCGACGGAGCATTGGCCAAACGCATCACCGAAGTCTTTACCGAGGTTGTCATTGCCCCCGGCGCCGACGACGACGCCAAGGCGATCTTCGCCAAGAAAAAGAACTTGCGGCTATTGCTCACGGACGGCCTCCCCGACCCCACCATGGCGGGCATGACGATTCGCACGGTTGCCGGCGGTTATCTACTGCAAGACCGCGACTCCGGCGTCGTGACCGCGAGCGATCTCAAGGTCGTTACCAAACGCCAACCGACCGAAAGCGAACTGGCCGATATGTTGTTCGCATTTGCGGTCGCCAAACACGTCAAATCGAACGCAATTATCTACGCCCGCGACGGCGCCACTGTCGGCATCGGCGCGGGGCAAATGAGCCGCGTCGATTCGGCGCGAATCGCGGCACGAAAATCGGCCGACGCCGCCGAGGCGGCAGGCATGGACGAGCCCCTGGCAAAAGGGTCTGTCGTCGCATCGGACGCCTTCTTTCCCTTTGCCGACGGCCTGTTGACGGCTGCCGAAGCCGGGGTGACCGCCGTGATTCAGCCAGGCGGATCCATGCGCGACGACGAGGTCATTGCTACCGCCGACGAGGCCGGATTGGCCATGGTGATGACCGGGATGCGGCATTTCCGGCACTAATTGCCAGATTCCTAAAGACCTATCGGGCCGCATCTGTATCATTGCCGGATTGGCAGCCTGGCTGCGGCTGCAAAGAAAATTTGGAGAGGGAGCACCTAGATGGCC
>Ga0255776_10003443_pt1 | contig 17066 bp, 15 predicted proteins | sample 071ome_19_FD_179974 | JGI IMG/M metagenome (GOLD analysis project Ga0255776, IMG submission 179974) | Coastal salt marsh microbial communities from the Groves Creek Marsh, Skidaway Island, Georgia - 071413AT metaG (version 2) | ecosystem: Environmental > Aquatic > Marine > Intertidal zone >... | reverse complement strand
CACCACTGTTACCGTGAACGGCGGCTCCCCTACTAACTATCAATCGAATGTTTTCGAAGCTACGCCGGAGGAAGAGAGCATCTCCGGCCTGCCAATATGGCTACTCTATGAGGCGGCCAAATAGCGATTATCGACAGCGAGTTCGAATATGAATTGATTTTGCAGGCGAAATTACGGCCTGTGCTTGATCGTCAGCGATCACTGAATCCACGAATCATATCGTTGAGCAAGGTATCCACTCGGCCACCAAACCCCCCCATGCCCTTTAACAAAAACTGCACCTGAATCGCGTTCTCGCGGTTCAGATTCGGGTCCGTAAAATCGGGCAGCTCCCCCCGTCTGGTATCGATATAGCGCATGTAAAGCATACGAATTCGCCAACAGCAGTTGTCGTACTCAACGCCGACCATGTCTTCCACGGCGGTGGAACCCTCCAGGGAATACTCCAGCGCCCCAAATACACTCCACTCATCATTCAGTGGCACATAGGCAGAAATATTGCCCTGCTCGGTCACAGGCCGTTCCAGTAGCGAGGGTGGTGGCTCACGCAAGGTATAGCCGGCGCTTAATACCGCGCCCGACCAGGGAAAGTAAGTTGCTTGCCCACTCGCGGCATCGAACGTGTTGTCGTTGGTGTCATATAGCGCACTCGCCCTGAGGTTCCAGCGGGCACTGGGTGACCAGGAAAACTCTGCAGCGATTGGTGAGCTGGCCTCAGCAAGCACCGGATCGCCCGGGTTTAGGCGCACTTCGCGATCGCGAAAGTAATAGATTTGCCCAATGCTCGCGCTCAGCTTTTCTTCCCCAGTGGCGTTATCGAAGTAGCGGCTGGTGACACCGACGGAGACTTGGTTGGCGTCATCGAGGCGGTCATTACCTGAGAAGCGGGTGTCTCTGAATAATTGCCCGTAGCTGAAGGTCAGTTCGGCGCTGTCAAAGTCGGGTTGTGAGCGTTGTTCCTCAAATTGACTGTACAGGTAGTAGGCTCTCGGCTCTAAGGTTTGGGTCATCGACTGCCCGAACAGACGCGTTTGGCGCTCAAAAATAAGCCCTGCATCCAGACTCGCCATGAGTGACCCCGCATGTGGTGACGAATCTAGGTTGGTAAAAGGCCTGTCGAGTTCATAACTTACGCTACGGTATTTGATTGTGGGTTCGATAAAGCCTGCGGTCCAGCGCAGGGGCTTGGTAAGACCAAGCTCGTTATACCAACGCTGCCCGGTGACCCGATCTATATTGCTGTCGAAGTGGGATAGCTGACTTAAAAAAATGGGCGTCAAACCCAGCCAGTCGCTATCCCCGATCCACCTCGCAGTCAGCTGCGGTAATTTTCGATAATCCTCGGCAATATCCTCGGCAATAGACTGGAACTGCTCAAAGTCGAGCGAGACTTGCCAGTTGTCATTGACGTAACCGACCCGGGCTAATTGTTGCAGAGCGGTCTCGCGTTGAGCACTTAGATTGCTGTTGTTGAGGTCGCGGAGGTATTCGGTATCGCTCACGCGGGTATAGTTAATGCGGGTGAACCAATTCCTTCCAAACTGTCCGCTGTGTTTTGTACCCACTAGCCAGCGCGCGCCGTCGTCCAGCGGGAACTCGTCTTCGTACTTGCTGTCATCGCCGATCCAGCCACCGTCAAACTCCCAGAGGCCGAGATCGTTACTTAGCCAGCGAAATTTGCTCTGGTGTAGGAACCCACGTTCCTGAATGTAACGCGGTCGATAAAGCAGGTCGTAGTTAGGCGCGAGGTTAAAATATACGGGCGCGGTAATGTCGATCCCGCCGCGGGTGTCGCTGCCGATATCCGGGAACAGTAGCCCTGTCTTTCGCCTTGAATCGACGGGGAAACGGACCCAAGGCAGGTACAGCACAGGGACATCGGCGACTTTCAGCTTTGCCCCCCACGCCTGTGCGTCGCCAGAGGCGGGGTCTATCTCGAGGGTTTCTGCATGGAGCACCCAGGCTGGATCCTCTGGAGCGCAGTAGGTCATTTGGCCGTCTTCAATGCTGATTTCGTCGCTGCCAAAGCGATGGAGCTTATCTGCTGCGCCAATCATACGTCGGTCATGTATGACATACCGGGCGTCGCTGACGATGGCTTCCTGAGCCTTACTGTCGTAGTCGATACGGGAGCCTCGGATCAGAATGCCGGGTTCACGAAACTCGACGTTGCCCATCGCCGTTGCGGTTTCCTGCGCCCGATCGGCGGTAACTTCATCGGCACTGACTTGCCGGTACCCTTGGCGTAACGAAACGTTGCCGCGAAACAACAGCTGACTCTCGGTGACTTCAGTATCGTCTGCATAAACCTCGAGGTCGGATTCTGTTGGCGACTGACTGAGATCGGTGTTCGCCAGAGGATCTAGATAGCGTCCACCGCACTGTCGGCAGCCGAGATCCTGTGCATCTATCGGGATTGCGATCAGGGGTTGCCAGTCCATATCCGCTGGCACCCCGCGCTCCATGAGGCGTTCAGCGGTCGCAGGTGCCGACCAAACAGCCGCTGCCGTTGCGAGCGTGAGCAGTTTCTTTTGTGCTGAGTGTGGATGGAGCAGTTGGATCACGAGGGGTAAAGTTCTCACTGGCGGGATACACTGGCGGTCAGGCATGATAATCCAAGGCAGACACGAATGCGCCATCCATATTGGCATCCCGCTGAGCCAGCGCTGCCGGGAGCGTAAATCCGCTTGAAGCCGATCAAACTTTCCCCTGTGTTACCCAATGATGGGGGTTCAACCGATATTGACCTTGAATATTGGGCAAGTCGTTGGCCGGACGCGTCCTGATGGCGAGCGATGAACAGCGAGTTCTCGATTGGGCTGCTGATCAATTTGGCAGGTCAGCTGCCGATCTGTTACTGACGCTGATCGCTGGCGATGCCAGCCCGCGCCGCTATTACCGGCTGACTGCTGCAAATACACAACCGTCTCTGGTGCTTAAAAATAATCAGCAGCTCATGGATTCTTGCATCCTGATGGTTTCGCCTCCCTCGGAGAGCAATGACGCTTTCTTGCATGTCGGTGCCCGGCTCTCAGCCGCAGGTCAGCAGACGCCCACGGTATGGGCGTCCTCATTAAGAGAGGGCTGGTTTTTACTCGAAGACTTCGGTGATAGCCAGCTTCTGGCGGCGCTGTCGCCCGACTCCGCTCCGCAGTTTTACCGTGCCGCATTGGGTGCCCTTGCCAAGCAGTGCTTGATGCCCTGTTGTCAGGCAGGCATTCCAAATTATGATGCGGCCCGCTTGCAACAGGAGTTAGACCTCTTCCCAGAGTGGTTTTTTTTGGGTTTGCTGGGTGGCGTAGCGACACCTGCGATAACAAACAGATTCCACGCGCTGAGTCAGCATTTGATCGATGCGGCGCTGTCCCAGCCAGCCGTATGGGTGCATCGCGATTTTCACAGTCGCAATCTCATGGTACTGGATAATGGCGCGCTGGGCGTGATTGATTTTCAGGATGCGGTCATTGGGCCTATTACGTACGACCCAGTCTCACTTTTGAAAGACTGCTACGTTCGTTGGTCTCGGCAACAGCAAGTCGAATGGTTGAGCGAATATCTGGAAACGCTAAAAGCGTTACCCAATCGACACGATTTAGTGTGGGTCGATGAGGACTCTCGGTCAGCGTCCAGTCAGGCGCATGATGGTGTGGCACGTAGCGGATCGGTTGATCGCCATGCATCCCGACTCGCGGATCTTTCGCAGCAACTTGGGGACGTCACGGACGAACAGTTTTGCCGTTGGTTCGACCTCATGGGCCTGCAACGCCACCTCAAGGTGTTGGGTATTTTCGCGAGACTTCACCTCAGAGATCGGAAATCCGGTTACCTCGATGATCTTCCGTTAGTGGCAGAGTATGTCAGGGAGGCATTGCGCTTGACTGCTGGCTCTCACTCCGCCCTCGATACCTTTGGTGACTGGTTCGAGACCGAGGTGATGCCCATGGTGCGCCGGCAGCCCTGGTATCGGCCGGTTGATCAGGAGGGTTGGGCGAAATGAAGGCCATGATTTTGGCCGCCGGGGAGGGGCGTCGCATGGCCCCGCTTACCGACACCACCCCCAAGCCAATGTTAAGCGTCGCTGGCCGGCCGTTGATTGAGCATCATCTTCGCAGACTCCGTGAGGCCGGGGTTACCGAGGTGGTGATCAACGTCGCCCATCTGGCGGAACAGCTGATCGACTTTTTGGGTGACGGTAGCCGCTGGGGTATCCATATTGCTATTTCTAACGAGCGGCAGCCACTGGAAACCGCGGGCGGCATCATTCATGCGCTCTCGCTATTGGGCGACGCGCCCTTTCTGGTCGTTAACGGGGATATCTATACTGATTATCCGTTTGAACAGCTCGTCGGAACGCTCCCGCCGACGGCGGGTGCGCATCTGATACTGGTTGCCAACCCCGCGCATAATCCCGACGGGGATTTCGTGCTGATCAATGACAGATGGCCGCATGGCCAGATAGCCCTCGCGACTCCCGAGGTGGCGTCAGTTGACAACACGCTGACCTATAGTGGCATGGGTATTTACTGTCCTGCGCTGTTCTCCCAATGCGTCCCGGGGAAGCAGCCACTGAAACCAGTGCTTGACCAGGCAATTGCACTTGGACGGATCACCGGAGAGTTGTTCATGGGGGTTTGGGAGGATGTTGGTACCCCGGAGCGCCTGGCGGCGCTCAACCGTAGATTTCCCAGAATTCTCGTCAGCCAGTAAACTACGCAACAATTCGATGCGCGGGGAAGTCGCCAAGTGTCCGACTACATAATCGCACCCTCTATTTTGGCGGCGGACTTTGCGCGCCTTGGTGAAGAGGTCGGTTCCGTTCTCAGCGCAGGTGCCGATATGGTGCACTTCGACGTCATGGACAATCATTATGTGCCGAATCTGACTATTGGGCCGATGGTCTGTCAGGCATTACGCAATCATGGGGTTGTTGCCCCGATCGATGTCCATCTCATGGTGCAGCCCGTGGATTCGCTGATTCAGATGTTCGCCGATGCCGGGGCGACTTACATTACCTTTCATCCGGATGCATCGCCCCATGTCGACCGGTCAATTCAGCTCATTCGCGATCTCGGTTGTCGCCCTGGCTTGGTTTTTAATCCCGCAGAATCTCTGGGTGCGCTGGAGTACACGTTGGACAAAATCGACATGGTTTTGCTGATGTCAGTGAATCCTGGTTTTGGTGGGCAGACATTCATCCCGTCAACCTTTGAAAAGTTACGCGCCGCGCGAGCGCTGATAGATCAGGCTGGCCGCAGCATTCGCCTCGAAGTTGACGGTGGCGTAGGTCCCCACAATATTGCAGCCGTTGCTGAGGCGGGCGCCGATACGTTTGTGGCGGGCTCGGCGATATTTAGTGTGCCCGATTACAGTGCGGTGATTGAGGAAATGCGAGCCAATCTCGCGACTGTCAAGCGGGCGTGACAGCGACTATTACGCAATCCGAATTTCTCGCGCTTGGTGATGAGGGCTTTAACCGGGTCCCTGTGGCGCGCACCATTCTTGCAGACGCCGAAACTCCTCTCTCTGCCTATGCGAAGCTGGCGCAAGGTCCCCGATCGTTTTTATTTGAATCGGTAGAGGGCGGCGAGCGCTGGGGACGCTACTCCATTATTGGTTTGCCGGCCAGCACATGGTTGACGGTAGAGGGGTATTGCCTCCGCTTTTTCGAATCAGGTCACTGTGCAGAATCTCGAGAAGTGGCTGATCCGCTGGCGGCTATTCAGGAATATCAGCAGCAATTCAAGAGCGCGCCCTTGGCGGACTTGCCTGTCTTTCACGGAGGTTTAGTGGGTTACTTTGGTTATGATACGGTCCGCTATACCGAACCCAAGCTAAAAGACTCTTGTCCGCCCGATGAATTGGGTGTTCCCGATATCATGCTGCTGCTGGCAGAGGAAGTCCTGATATTCGATAACCTCCGCGGGACACTGACGTTGGTGATTAACGCAGACGTTTCGCGGGAGGGTGCTTACGAACGTGCCGTCGCTAGGCTCGATGAGATCGAGCACACTTTACCCACACTGAGCGCAGGTTTGAGTGGCATCAGCTTGGCACCGCCGGAGGCGAGCGAGCAACTTGCAGATGTCCAACATCGGACGCAGCAAGCCGAGTTTGAATCCTGGGTAGAGACTATCCGGGAATACATTCTGGAAGGCGAGGTGATGCAGGTTGTGCCCTCGCAGCGGCTTTCGCTCCCGTTTCAAGCGCCATCGCTATCGTTGTATCGCGCATTGAGAAACCTCAACCCGTCGCCGTATATGTATTTTCTGGATCTTGACGGCTTCGAAGTCATCGGTTCATCGCCAGAAATATTGGTGCGGCTCGAGCAGGGCTTGGTCACGGTGCGTCCCATCGCTGGCACCCGAAAGCGCGGTGTGACGGAAGAAGAGGATCGGGCGCTTGAGACCGAATTGCTCGCGGATCAAAAAGAAATTGCTGAGCATCTAATGCTGATCGACCTCGGCCGTAATGATGTAGGGCGCGTCAGTCAGGCGGCTAGCGTTACGCTAACTGAAAATATGATTGTTGAGCGCTATTCGCATGTAATGCACATTGTGTCGAACGTTGTAGGAAAGGCTCGGCCGGGGGTCACCGCCATCGACGCCCTGCGCGCGGCGCTACCGGCGGGTACCTTGAGCGGAGCACCCAAGGTGCGGGCGATGGAGATCATTGACGAGCTGGAGCCAGTTAAGCGGGGTATTTACGGCGGCGCGGTAGGCTATCTATCGTGGTCGGGGGATATGGATACAGCAATCGCGATCAGGACGGTTGTGGTCAAGGGGGGCGAGGTAATTTTGCAAGCCGGCGCCGGTGTCGTCGCAGATTCTGTCCCTACACTTGAGTGGGAGGAAACCATTAACAAAGCGCGCGCGATGATGCGGGCTGTGGAGATGTGTTCTCCCTAGTGGCACTCCCCATCGAGCCGATCTACTCGGAGTCAGTGCCAGTAAAAGTCATTGAGCTTTGGTGATCTGGACAATTTCGAACGCCTGTGTGCTCGTACGCCACTCCAGGATAAGGTTGTAGAGCTCCCCCCCGATTGCTGCGCCAATAACAGTAATACTGTCAGACAGCGCTGATACATCCGACCACCCCAACTCTACCAATGTCCCGGGCTGGATGAATCCCCTGTCAAATCGCACGACGTTGAAATTAACGTTTCGCCGTATCTGTGATCCAAAGGCGTCTGTCAGCACAACCATCACTTCATGGCCACCTTGCCCCAGTAAACTGAAATTGACCGCTGAGGCAAAACCCGATAGAGCAGCGTTTTCGATGTCCTCAAACGCTGCGCCGACGTCCGCTCGATAGCCTCCATGCGGTATCTCAAAGCGATACTCGCCATCCACATAAACTTCTATGCTTACCACCTGATCTGATGAGATCGCCCAACCGCGAAGGCTACCGATCCCGGAATAGGTTGTCTGCGATAATGGCTCCTCAACAACCAGTCTTATATCGCTCAGTGCGTCAAATTCAACCCAGAAAAAAAGTGGGACAGCGCCATTCACATCATTCCACTGACCCTCTGAACCCAGATCATAGAAAGGCTCTGGCCAATCATTGAGCGCCATGGCTAGGCTGTCCTCTCCGGCACCAGAATTGTCTGGCTGCACGCCCCAATTGGTGTAGCGTCCCTGCACGGGTTGGCCGTTGAAGTCACCCAGCCAGAATTGCTCACCGCTACTGGCCCAAATCCAATGCCCTTCTGCGGCCGAGTCTGATCCTCCTAGCCATACAAATGCGGCGCCTGACTCAACATCAACACCTGTTTGACTGATTTGCTCGGGTGTGAGGTGGTTCTGCGCAGCGGCTAGTAATGCCTCGTTCTCTGCAGCCGAGTCAATACGAGCGAGGTAACCCGGGGTGTCGCCCAATGTCATTGCTTCCGCTATGGCGTTCGCGTCATCCCAAGTCGTAGGCGCTGTGACAAGCTTGTAAGTGTGGCCACCGTGCTCAACAATCAGATCTGCAAAGGCCCCTGCGGGTAGCAGCGACAGCGCGCTCAGCGCAAAGTTGACAATGGTTCTCTTCATATCAGAGTACCCTCGAGATCCATTTGCAGCGTAAAAGGGGCGAAAACATAGCATCTGTCACAAGGCGTTACCAGCGCTTTGCCTGTTCTTAATGACGCCGATGGGTCGACCTTTATTCCCCCGTGTATGCAGGTGAGGCTATTACACTGCGGTAATTCTGCGCACATACCGTTGCCTAGTCGCCAGCCTTTAGCGCCAATCCGCATACCTCCTCTTTGTCTAAATCCCATCAATTTAGGGGTTAACGGGGTTGCAGGGCTTATTGGGGTACGCGGCTCCGCTCCGTTGATGTACGGGGGGGCTTCGTAATATGTAAGTGCTAACTAACCGGCAAAGCTTCTCAAAAAAAGTCAGCGCTATTCGGCAACGAGGGCCCGCGAGTTAAAAGCTGCCGTGACGTGTCAGGCATCGACTTGCAGGTCCGGGCTAAAAAAGTAGGCGAAGCTACTCGCGTCATGGCAAGAATCGAGGGGGTGCCCCCGGGGGCGATATCGCTATCTAAATTGGCTATATCAGAGAATTTAGAAGCATTTCGCCGCTATTTCGCCACTTTTGTCTCTTTTTCTATCAATGATGATGATTTTTGCGGGCAAATAGCGTAAAACGCCGTCTTCACGCGACAGAGCCGAAATAGCCCGCCCCATGATTTTGATGATCGACAACTACGACTCCTTTACCTGGAACGTGGTCCAATATTTGTGGGAGCTGGGCGCCGAGGTTGACGTGCGCCGCAATGATGCGCTCAGTATCGCGGACATCGAGGCCATGGCACCCCGGGGCATTTGCATATCGCCGGGCCCCTGTTCCCCCGCGGAGGCGGGGATTTCGATGCCCGTCATCGAGCACTTTGCCGGCAAGCTACCGATTTTTGGTATTTGTCTGGGTCAGCAGAGTATCGGCGCGGTCTTTGGGGGACAGATCATTCGTGCCCCCAGCGTCATGCATGGGAAAACCAGCCCCATTCACCACACGGGTGTGGGGGTGTTTGAGTCCCTGCCCAGCCCCTTTACTGCGACGCGCTACCATAGCCTCGTGGTGGATCCCGATAGTTTGCCGGATTGTCTCGAGGTGACCGCCTGGACACAGGATGACGCGGGTGAGCGCGAGGTCATCATGGGCTTGCGCCATCGAGAGCTCGACATCGAGGGCGTCCAGTTTCACCCCGAGTCGATCCTCTCCGAGCACGGTCACGCCATGCTGGGGCGCTTCCTCGCACGTTGCCACTGAGTAAATGACTTTCAGTCAACAGCGCAGAGAACCATTGCCTAAAAAAGAATAGCGTCGAGAATAAGAGCCCCGAAAAGAACAGTCTTGAAAATGACGAGCCCCGACATGACCCTGCAAGCAGCCCTGAGTGATCTCGTCGCCCGACGCGACCTGTCGAGACCCGGCATGCGCGCGGTCATGATGCAGGTGATGACCGGTGAGGCGACAGAGGCGCAGATCGGCGCATTGTTGGTCGCGCTGAGAATGAAGGGTGAGGTCATCGACGAAATCACCGGCGCAGCTGAGGTGATGCGCGAGTTGGTCACTCCCGTCACCGTGGGCGGCGAGCATCTGATTGATCTCGTGGGTACCGGAGGCGATGGCGCGAATCTCTTTAATGTTTCAACCGCGGCGACTTTTGTTGCCGCCGCCGCTGGTGCTCTTGTTGCCAAGCACGGCAATCGCTCGGTCTCAAGCAGCAGTGGCTCATCCGACGTGCTCGAAACCCTGGGCGTCAGCCTGGATTTGACACCCGAGCAGATCGCGCAGTGCATCGACGCTGTAGGGTTCGGTTTTATGTTTGCGCCCGCGCACCATGGCGCCATGAAGCATGCCGTTGGCCCGCGTCGGGAGCTCGCCATGCGCACCTTGTTTAACGTGTTGGGGCCCCTGACTAATCCGGCGCTGGTCAAGCGCCAGGTGTTGGGTGTTTATGACGCCGCACTCTGCGAGCCGATGGCGCATGCGCTACAGCAGCTCGGCAGCGAGCATGCACTGGTGCTACACAGCGATGACGGGCTGGATGAAATCTCCATCGCTGCCCCGACCCGCGGTTTTGAACTGAAAGGCGGGGAAATCACCCCGATAGTGATCGACCCCACCATCTTGGGGCAGGCGCACGACTCACTCGAGGGTTTGCAGGTAGAGACCGCCGCCGCGTCTGCCTCATTGATTCGAGCGGCCCTAGAGGGAGCATCCAACATTGCCAGCGTCAAGGCGCGGGCCATCATTGCCCTCAACGCGGGTGCGGGCATTTATGTTTCGGGTGTCGCTAGTTCTCTGGAGGCGGGCGTCGCGAAAGCCACCGAGGTGCTGGATGCCGGTGCGGCGCTGGAAAAGCTCAATGCGTTCGTTGCCTTTACGCAGTCGCTGACAGGTGCCGAGTCAAGCGAGACCGTCTCATGACTACCAAGCTCTCAACGCCCACGGTGCTGAAAAAGATCTTTGAGAGAAAAACCGAGGAGGTCGCAACCCGACGCGCAGAGCGATCGCTGTCCGAGCTGCAAACGCTGGCGGCGAGTGAACCGGCTCCGCGAGGATTCCGCCGCGCGCTAGGAGCGGCAGTTGCCGCAGGCGACCCAGCGGTGATTGCCGAGGTTAAGAAAGCGAGCCCCAGCAAAGGGGTGATTCGCGAGCATTTTGAGCCCGCGGAGATCGCCGCAAGTTATGAGCGCGGCGGTGCGACGTGTTTATCCGTGCTGACTGATATCGACTTCTTTCAGGGCGCGGATGAGTACCTGCAGGCGGCGCGCGCCGCGTGCTCTCTGCCGGTTATCCGCAAGGACTTCACGCTCGATCCCTACCAGATTTGGGAAGCGCGGGCCCTAGGTGCCGATGCGATCTTGCTCATCGTTGCGTGTCTGGAACTCCCGCACCTCAAAGACTTACATGACTGTGCGCGCGAGGCGGGGCTCGACGTGTTGGTCGAAGTCCATGATGCGGCCGAGCTCAACGAAGCGCTCACGCTGGGGGGTGATTTGATCGGCATTAATAATCGCGACCTTCACACGTTCGAGACTTCGCTTGAGACCACTTATTCCCTCTTAGAGCGTATTCCCGCAGGCGTGCAGGTGGTCACCGAAAGTGGTTTTAGCGCGGCCAGCGAGGTGGCGCAAATGCGCGCGCGTGGCGTACAGACGTTTCTGATTGGTGAGGCGTTCATGCGCGCAGCCGATCCGGGGACCGCGTTACGGGAACTTTTCGCCTGATCGACAGGGTGGCGGGACGCAAAATTAGCGGGAGTGGTTAAGGTATGCAGGGCACGGTTAAATGGATGGATGGCGCCATGTTTATCGGCGAGTCGGGTTCTGGGCACTCGGTGGTCATGGATGGCCCGGAAGACCTAGGCGGTCGCAATCAAAGTCTGCGACCCATGGAGATGTTGCTCCTGGGCACTGGCGGGTGTGCGTTGTATGACGTGATCAGCATGCTCAAAAAATCGCGCCAACAGGTGACCGATTGTCGGGTTGAATTACACGCGGATCGCGCCGATGCGGTGCCGGCAATCTTCACCGCCATGCGGCTTCATTTTGTGGTCACGGGCTTTGGTCTGCGCGAGGCGCAGGTAAAGCGCGCGGTAGAACTCTCGGCGGAAAAATACTGTTCGGCGTCGATTATGTTCGCGCAGGCGGGTGTGGCGGTATCACACAGCTTTGCGATCGAGGACGCCGAAGCGCCGGCTGGCGCCTAGATCCAATAAGTGGTCCGCGTCATGAGTTGGCTCGCCAGTGTCATGACGTCCTTCACTGGCCGCGGGAATTCCTGCCCGCCGTGACTGAGCGCCTCTTCGCCGTGGCGCTCTTCATCAGAGAGCATTTGCTGGAGAATCAGCTGTGATTTGCGATCTTCCCCGGGTAGCGCTTTGAGGTGCGCGCGCAAGTGGCTGGCAACGCGCTCTTCAGTGGCGTGCACAAACCCGAGACTCACCTTATCTCCTGCCATTGCGGTGGCAGCGCCTAGCGCAAAGGATGCGGCGTAGAAGAGGGGATTGAGTTTGCTCGGTGTTGCGTCCAACTCTTCGAGGCGCGCCTCGCACCAGGCCAGGTGATCGGCTTCTTCCTGAGCGGCATTCAATAAGTTGGCGCGCGTTGCCTCTGAGCGCGCCGCCAATGCCTGACCCTGATACAGCGCTTGCGCACAGACCTCGCCCGCGTGATTTACCCGCATGAGCCCCGCGGCGTGTTCGCGCTCACGTGTACTTAACGTGGGTTCTTGGTGCCCGGAGGCCGGCGAGGGGCGACTGCCACCCTTGGCGTCGGCGGAGGATCGCCCTGATAACTGTCGCAGCCGATCATCGACGCGGCTTAACAGCCGATCAAGGCCGGTAAGCCCGCGGCGCGGTGATGTCGGTGTGCTCTCTGTCATGGCCCAAGCTTAGCGGTCTATCGCCCGCCAACCAATATCACGGCGACAAATCATGTCTTTCCAGCGGATACGATCAACGCCGGCGTAGGCCGCTGCGATGGCTTCCTGAATCGTGTCGCCGAGTGCGCTGACGCAAAGCACCCGACCACCCTCTGTCACAGTGGTGCCGTCGTCATCGCGGGTGCCGGCATGAAACACCTTGGTGGTCGCCGGCCAGTCGCCGTCGAGCCCGGAGATTGCGTGGCCTTTCTCGTAAGACCCCGGATAACCCCCGGCCGCGAGTACCACCCCCACGGCGGGGCGGGGATCCCAGCTCGCGGTGGAGGTATCGAGGGTGCCTGCCAGCGCCGACTGACACAGCGCCACCAGATCGCTTTGCAGTCGATGCATGATCGGTTGTGTCTCGGGGTCGCCAAAGCGGCAGTTGTACTCGATGACCGACGGATTGCCTGCACCATCGATCATCAGGCCTGCGTACAGGAAGCCGGTGTAAGGGTTTCCCTCGGCAGCCATGCCTTGCACGGTTGGCAGGATGACTCGCGACATGACCTTCTCAAACACGGCGTCGGTCACAACAGGTGCCGGGGAGTATGCCCCCATACCGCCGGTATTGGGTCCGGTATCGCCATCGCCAATGCGTTTGTGATCTTGCGAAGTCGCCATTGGCAGGACGTGCTCACCGTCCACCATGACGATAAAGCTTGCCTCCTCTCCCTCAAGAAAACCCTCGACCACCACACGGGCACCCGCATCGCCAAACTTGTTATCCGAGAGCATGTCGGTTACGGCCGCTTCGGCTTCTTCGAGTGTCAACGCGACGATGACGCCCTTACCCGCTGCTAGGCCATCGGCTTTAATGACGATCGGTGCGCCGTGTTCACGGACATAAGCCAATGCAGGCGCGATATCGGTAAAGACAGCGTAAGACGCGGTGGGAATGTCATGCCGCGCCAGAAAATCCTTGGTAAACGACTTGCTGCCTTCGAGTTGCGCAGCGCCCGCCGAGGGGCCAAAGCAGGGCAGTCCCTCGGCAGTAAAGTGATCCACGATACCCGCAACCAGCGGCGCTTCCGGGCCGATGACGGTGAGAGCGCATGCGTGATCGCGCGCAAATCGGGCGAGACCCTCGATATCGAGGGGGTCAATGGCGATATTTTCAAGTTTCGGCTCTGTGGCGGTGCCGGCGTTACCTGGCGCCACATAGACCCGCGCAACAGAGTCAGGCTCGGCCAATTTCCATGCCAACGCGTGTTCGCGACCCCCCCCTCCGACGACCAGAATATTCATTAGGGTTCCTCAGTGCCGGAAATGGCGCATGCCGGTAAAGACCATGGCCATGCCCGCTTCGTCCGCTGCCGCAATCACTTCCTCGTCGCGCAACGAACCGCCCGGTTGAATCACCGCAGCAATACCGCGCTCGGCGGCGTTGTCGATGCCATCTCGAAACGGGAAGAAGGCGTCTGACGCCATGACGGCACCCTTGACCTCAAGCCCCGCGTGTTCGGCTTTAATCGCGGCGATGCGCGCCGAGTTCACGCGGGACATTTGCCCGGCACCCACGCCAATCGTGCGTTGGTTCGCGGCGTAGACAATCGCGTTGCTTTTTACAAATTTAGCGACGCGCCAGGCAAACAGCAGGTCCGCCCATTCTGACTCGGTCGGGGCACGCTGACTTACGACGGTGAGGGCTTCGCGATTGACCACGCCATCATCGCGATCCTGAATCAGCAAACCACCATTTACGCGCTTGAAGTCCCGCGCTGGAGCGGGAGTGGACCAACTGCCGGTGCGCAGCACGCGAACGTTTTCTTTTGCCGCGACGGCACTGAGCGCCTCGGCGGATATCTCGGGCGCAATGATCACTTCGACGAACTGCCGCTCGACAATCGCTGCGGCGGTCTCGCCGTCGAGCTCCCGGTTGAACGCGATAATGCCGCCAAAGGCAGATTCGGTGTCGGTATGGAAGGCCAAGTCATAGGCAGTGAGTAAATCACTCGCTGTTGCCACGCCGCAGGGATTGGCGTGTTTTACGATCACGCAGGCTGGTTCGCTAAAAGACTTGACGCATTCCAAGGCGGCGTCGGTATCAGCCACATTGTTGTAAGACAGCGCCTTGCCCTGCAGTTGCTCAGCGGAGCTGATGCCAACCTCTTTGGGATTCGCTTCGCGATAAAACGCGGCGCTCTGATGCGGGTTCTCCCCGTAGCGCATTTCCTGCACTTTCTCGAGCTGCAGGTTAAAGGTGCGCGGATAACTGGCAGAGCCACCTTTGGTGAGACAGCCAAAGTGATTCGCAATCATGCCGTCATAAGCCGCGGTGTGCTCGTAAGCGCGAATCGCCAGATCAAAGCGCATTGCCAGAGTGGTGTGCCCATCATGGGCGCTGAGCTCCTCGAGCACGCGCGCGTAATCGTTGGCGGCGACGACAATGGCAACATCCCGGTGATTCTTGGCTGCAGCTCGGACCATGGTGGGGCCGCCGATATCGATGTTCTCCACGGCCTCTTCTAGGGTGCAGTCGGGTCGTGCCACCGTGGCCTCAAAAGGGTAGAGGTTGACGACCACAAGATCGATCGGTGGGATGTCGTGATCCGCCATCACCGCGTCATCCGTGCCGCGACGCCCGAGAATGCCACCGTGAATCTTGGGGTGTAGTGTTTTAACGCGACCGTCCATCATTTCCGGAAAGCCCGTGTGATCAGACACTTCAATCACGGTGATATCGGCTTCGCGCAGCAGTCGGCAAGTCCCGCCGGTGGAGAGGATTTCGACGCCGCGATCGGCGAGGGCGCGCGCAAATTCAACGATGCCGGTTTTATCTGAAACGCTGATGAGGGCGCGCCTGAGGGGCGCCAATCCGGCTTCGCTCATGATTTATCGCTTCCTTTTGTCGGGGGTCTTCTTGGTAGGCGGTTTTGCGATGCGCGTTCGCTTTTTCTTCTTGGGCGCCTCTGCCTCGGTCAGCAGTCCGTGCTGGCGGAGTTTCTTGCGCAGGGTGCCTCTATTCAGACCCAGCATCGCGGCGGCGTGGCTCTGATTCTGTTGGGTGTAGTCGAGTACTGCTTTCAGCAAGGGGGCTTCAACCTGATGCAGCACCATGTCGTAAAGGTCACGGCAGGGCTCGCCATCGAGTGTGGCCAGGAAATGATCAATCGCTGCCGCGGCGCTCTCGCGAAGGGGCGGCGGGGCTGCTGGTTTGGTGGGTCGACGCGGTGCCGCTTTCTTTGTTGGAGTCATGCAGCGAATCGCTCGGGTGCTTGACCCAGTGCGCAGGTCAGCGCCTGCAGTTCGGCCAGTTGCGACTCGCAGGACCCCAGTTGATTAAAGGCATGTCGGTACTCCCGGGCAACCGCAGGAGCCAGCTCGCCTTGGGCTATCAACGCCTCGAGAAACCAGGCGTGGTGTTTTCTTGCGATGCGCAGGCCCAGAAACTCGCCGTGAAAGCGATGAAGCCTGTTCAAGTGATCACAGTGGATGTCGAGTTGTCGGGTGACCGACGGGATATTCAGTTTGCCACTGTCGCTGGCGAGCGCTAACGCTAGCGCTCCGGGCAGCCACAGCTGGCCCTGGGCGGCACGCCCGACCATGATTCCGGCCGCACCTGTCTGGCTCAGCACGGCTCTGGCTTTGTCGGCAGAATCGATATCGCCGTTGGCAATTACCGGCATCGTGACTGACGCCACAATATCGGCGATGGTTTGGTATTCCGCCTCCCCTTTGAATCGATCCGCACGCGTGCGGCCGTGCACGGTGAGCATCTGCACCCCGGAGGCTTCGGCGATACGCGCGATGGCTCTACCGTTGCGATGCTCGGGGTCTGTGCCGGTGCGGATCTTCAGCGTGACAGGGACGTCAACGGCTGCCACCACAGCTCCCAGAATATGTGCAACGAGTGCCTCATCACCGAGGAGTGCCGATCCCGCTGCCCGGCGGCACACTTTCTTGGCGGGGCATCCCATGTTGATATCAATGATGTCTGCGCCGAGGTCGACATTGAACTTCGCGGCCTCTGCCATTTGCTGCGGGTCGTAGCCGGCGATCTGCACAGACCGAATACCGGCTTGTGCACTGTGGCGTTGTCGCTGCCGGCTCTTGCGGGTGTGCGCGAGGTTGAGGTCCGCCGACTGCATTTCACCCACGGCCATTCCCGCACCCAACTCTACGGCGAGTTCGCGCATAGGAAGATCCGTTACTCCGGCCATGGGCGCAAGGAAGACGGCGTTAGCGGGTTTCAGGCCACCAATCAACATCGGGAATTCAGGGCTCAACTTCGAGCGACGCAGTGTAATGGACCCGGTCGAGTACGGGAACCCGTGCTGGACGTTTTTTAACCACCGTCCGTCGATTTTTGAGCCAAGGGGGGAGTGTGCGCCTCCGTCGGCCCTTCGCAATGCCAGCGCCCATGTTCGGCAGAGCAAGCAGATGTGCGCCGGAGGTGATGTCGCGTTCGCGGTGTCACGTCTCGTGCCAAAGCTGAGGCGTGGGGCTGTCTCTCGGGCCGGCGGTTGGACGTGCGATAGGGCCGGCTACTGGGAGCAGGCGGCAAAACGAAACAGGCAACGTAAAGCGATACTAAGAGAGATTAGCCGAGACAGTATCAAGGAGAGTCAACGATCGAGGCGAAAGGCGAAAGGCGAGAGTTGAAGCAAGGATTGGGGCGCTACTAGTGAATATCGGAGG
>Ga0255776_10003427_pt1 | contig 17124 bp, 12 predicted proteins | sample 071ome_19_FD_179974 | JGI IMG/M metagenome (GOLD analysis project Ga0255776, IMG submission 179974) | Coastal salt marsh microbial communities from the Groves Creek Marsh, Skidaway Island, Georgia - 071413AT metaG (version 2) | ecosystem: Environmental > Aquatic > Marine > Intertidal zone >... | reverse complement strand
TTTTACACTAACCGGTGGAAGGCTTGTTAGATAGATCCCCGAAGGCATAGGGAACCTAAGTTAATCCCAGAGATTTAAATGCAGCGCCATACGCCCCGGCATATTCGCCGAGAGAAGCTTTCAGGATGCTGACTCGATGGTCTTGAACGAGCCATTCCATTTCATTCAATGCCGCTTGTAACGGTTCAAACAATGCATTCCCGGATTCGGCGATGCCTCCTCCGATGACAATGGCTTCGGGATCGAAGATGTTAATGAAAGATGTCAGGCCCGCTGCCAGGTATCGAACGGATTGTTCCCAGATTTCTTTTGCAAAAAAATCTCCTGCAATGCTTGCCTGCACGAGTTCGTGGGTGGATATAAAGCGACCACCGGTGCGTTCTTTGATGGAGCAGTTTCCAATGTTCCACTCGAGACTACCCGGCGTGCGACAGATATCGGGTGGTCCATCCAAGTCCTGACTGATGTGGCCCAAATGTCCTGCCCTTCCGATGTGGCCCTTGAGTAAATGTCCATCCACCATCGCGGCACCTCCAACGCCGGTGCCCAGGGTGAGCATCACGACATTTTTCATGCCTTCGGCCACGCCTTTCCAGACTTCCCCTAGTAGAGCTGCGTGGGCGTCGTTCAGGATGGGGATGGGTTCCGAATGATTCAGTGCCTCGCTCCAGACCAATCCTTCAAGTCCCTGCAATCTGCCCGGCATGTGTCGGATGGACTGACCATCGAGTGCGACGAGTCCTGGAGCAGATAGGCCGATGGAAATGGTGTTGTGCTGATGGCGCTGTTGAAGGTTCCTGACCATGGATTGAATGGAGTTCTTCCAATCCATCGCTTCATGTTGTTTAAAATCGTGGGTTCCCTGGTCGATGGTTTGTCCGGACAGCGAAACAAGGACGTGTTTGACCCTGGTGCCACCCAGATCGATTCCTAGGGCGAGCTTTTCCATCTTAAACTGGGTTCGGGGAATGGGCTTCCCATTTCAGAAATGCGATCCAAAGCAATCGGAAGGCGCTTGCGAATTCCTCTGGTTTTTGTTGTAGCCACTCCTGGATGTGATCACGGGAAAACCAGTCTCCGCATTCAATTTCATCCGGATGCAGTTGGAAGGGACCGTCATATTGCGCCCGGTAAATCCAGACGAATTCCCAACCGGTTTCTTTGCTGGCCGGTAGTTTGAACAGCTTTTCCAACGGACGGTCAGGATGCCAGCCGAGTTCCTCGCCGACTTCGCGTACGGCGCTGTCATCGTAGGATTCGCCTGTGTCGAGGTGTCCGGAAGCCGATGAATCCCAGGTTCCGGGGAAGCAGTCCTTCAGCATGGAACGCTTTTGCAGGAACAATCGGCCATCTGAATGAAATACCAGCACGTGCACAGCACGGTGGAGCAGGTCTTTGGCATGAACTTCGCTTCTCGGGCGTTGATCGATGACTTCATCCTTGTCGTTGACGACATCAAAGATTTCTTCGGACATGATGACTGGGGGTGTTTTTCGCGATCAATGATCAGACTTTGTTTGATTCAAACGATCAGGGGTTTGACGACGTTGCCTTTGATATCGGTCAGGCGGTAGCGTCGACCCTGATATTTGAAGGTCAGTTTTTCATGCTCAATTCCGAGCTGATTGAGCATGGTCGCGTGCAGGTCGTGTACGTCCACACCGTCCTTGACGACGTTGTAGCCGAATTCATCGGTTTCGCCATACGTGATCCCGGGTTGAAAGCCTCCTCCGGCTACCCATTGAGTGAAACAGCGCGGGTGGTGGTCCCGTCCGTAGTCGGTGGCGGTTAATTTACCCTGCGAGTAATTGGTGCGACCAAACTCGCCGCCCCAGATGACGATGGTATCGTCCAGAAGTCCGCGACGTTTCAGGTCGGTGACCAATGCGGCCGAAGCCTGGTCCGTTTCCTTGCATTGTCGTCGGAGGCCGGATGGCAGGCCGCCGTGTTGATCCCATCCCTGATGAAATAACTCGATAAACCGGACGTCACGTTCGGCAAGCCGGCGTGCGAGCAGGCAATTGGCGGCAAAGGTTCCGGGTTTGCGGGCGTCTTCGCCGTAAAGTTCGTAGGTGGATTCGGGTTCGTCGCTCAGATCCATGACCTCAGGGACCGATGTTTGCATGCGGTAGGCCATTTCATATTGAGCGATGCGCGTGGTGATTTCCGGATCTTTCTCCTTTTCCATCTGGATTTCGTTCAAGGTTCGCAGGCGATCCAGCATCTGACGACGCTGTTGCTGAGTCACCCCGGTGGGATTTTCCAGATACAGCACGGGATCTTTCCCGGCACGAAAATTGACACCCTGATGAATGGAAGGAAGAAAGCCATTGCCCCAAAGTCTTGAATACAAGGGTTGGCCCCCCTTGTTGCGAGTGATCAATACGCAAAAGGCGGGGAGGTTGTCGTTTTCGGACCCGAGCCCATAGCTGAGCCACGATCCCATCGACGGACGTCCTGCGAGCTGGGAACCGGTTTGGAAAAAGGTGATGGCGGGGTCGTGGTTGATGGCGTCGGTGTGCAGGGATCGGATGATGCACAAATCGTCGGCAATCTTTGAAGTGTGGGGGAGCAACTCACTGATCTGAGCACCGGATTTGCCGTGGCGATCGAATTTGAAAATGGATCCGGCCATGGGAAGTTTTGCCTGGTTGGCCGACATGCCGGTCAGGCGTTGCCCCATGCGTACCGAATCCGGCAGGTCTTCGCCATTCATTTTGTTCAACATCGGTTTGTAGTCGAACAAATCCAGTTGCGATGGACCACCGCTCATGAAGAGGTAAATCACCCGTTTGGCCTTCGGGGCATGGTGAGGGTGGGGCAGGATGCCTCTTAATGAGGAGCGTGGAGATTCGGCCGAAATGAGTTGATTGAATGCCAGTGCCCCCAGTCCCATTCCCGAACGAGCCAGGAACTCGCGTCGTGACGGGTGGTGATCGAAAGATTGGCAATGTGATTCCTTCAAGGATTTCATGGATATTTTGAGGGGGTGAAAGGTTTCTTATCTTCTCACGATGGCTTCGTCGAAATTTAATATGGCCAATGATACCGCGGTGAGTGCGCTCAGGTTTCGGTGGTCCATATTTTTTTCCCATTTCAATTCACCTATCTGCTCAATCGATGTTTCCTCTTTGGACAAATCGACGTCAGCAAGTGATTCGAAACGTTCTGTGTAAATGGTCTTCAGCAATTCCAGTTCAGGCGCATGTGGGGTGCGGGTGACGACTTGCCGGAATCCGTATTGAATCTGGTCGGTCAAGGACTCGCCACCTTCCAGGGCCATGCGCTGGGCAAGCATGCGGGCGGCTTCGATGAACTGGGGATCGTTCAGCAGGACCAAGGCCTGTAAGGGTGTGTTGGTCGGCACGCGTCGGGCGATGCAATCCTCGCGGGACGTGGCGTCAAAGGTCAACATGGCGGGTGGGGGAGCCGTGCGTTTCCAATAGGTATAAAGACTTCTGCGATGCAGTCCTTCCCCTTTATCAGGCGTGTAAGTGGCTCCCGATACTTCTTTCCAGACACCGGCGGGTTGGTAAGGTTTCACGCTGGGGCCGCCGAGTTTGGGGGATAAGATGCCGGCTGCGCTGAGGGCCTGATCCCTTAACATTTCCGCCATCAGCCGTTGTTTGGGGCCGCGCGCCAGGAGTTTGTTTTCCGGATCTTTTTGGATCATTTCCTCCGTGGGAGCGGAATCTTTACGGTAGGTGTGGGAGGTGACGATCAATTTCAACAGAGCTTTGGTGTCCCAACCGTTGTCCATATACCAGCCGGACAGCCAATCGAGGAGTTCACGATGGGTCGGTTGCGCTCCCTGACTTCCAAAGTCTTCGGATGTTTCGACGATTCCCTTGCCAAAACACATTTGCCAGAACCGATTCACCACGACACGCGAAGTCAACGGGTGCTTGCGGTCGACCAGCCATCGTGCAAGGCCAAGCCTGTTGGTCGGCCAGGAAGGATCGAATGGCAAAATACGATCGGGTGTTCCGGCTGTGACTTCTTCGGAAGGAAGATCATATTGTCCTCTTCGAAGGATGTAGGTTTTTCTTCCACCCTTGATCTCACCCATGGCCATGATTTCACGGAGGCTTTCGACAATGCGACTTTCTTCTTGTCGTGCTTCCTGCAGGGTTGAAGTCCAGGTTTGGTAAGGTTCGTGGTGACGGTTCAGCCAGTAGTCAAACCAGGTGTCTGTATCAGCCACATCACTTTCGGGTTTTTGAACGGGGGTTTCCTGGAAGACTGAATGCATTTCAAGGGCCGTCAGTTCCTTGTTGAAAATGCGGAGTTCATCCAGCTTGCCGTCCTTGAATCCTCTACCCCTGAATCGAGCCGCCAATTGCAGCGGCACTCCGCCTCCATAAGTAATGTCCCTGAAAAGTGTGTCGCGGACGATTTCCACCGGTTCCGGTTTTCCGTTTACGTAGAGACGTATCCCTTCGGCTTTGCTGGATCCATCATAAGTCCAACCCAGATGCAACCATTGGTGAAGGGGGAGCTTGGATTTTGTGCGGACCTTGATGGCGTTCCCGGGCCAGAAATGGATCAAGGCAAAAGCCGCGTGTCCGTCTTCCAGCAATAATTCATATCCCCGACTGCCGGCGTCCGAACCAGCACGTGAATGATGGAGCACAATCAGTTTATCCAATACTTCAGGGATCTCCATCCAAGCCGACATGGAGAACGGTTGGTTTCGATTGAAGTTTGCAATCTGGTCGATATTCACTGAATTTTCCCCGTCAAATAGAAGCGCTTGCCCTTTGTTGCCAGCAACCTGACTTGGGTTGTCATTGATCTTTGCGAAGTGATCTTCCTTGACCAGGTTGGGGTAGCCTTTTTCTTCTCTTGATTCAAAACTGAAGTATCCCACCTGGTGCTGGTCAGCGGAGGCACTGGCATCTTTGTTGTCCTTCCACCAGGCTTCAAAAGCCGGTTTGGCGGCTTCTCTGATGGAGTCTTCTTTGGCTTCCAATGTCTTGATCCTGGACTTTGCTGCCTGATGTTTTGATTGTTCTCCTTCCTTGTAAAGAAAGTGGGTGGGGGAAGGGATGGCGTCGGTAAAATGCGAGTAGAGTCCCGATTCGTCGGTGTTGTTGAAAAAGGCAAACAGCCGATAATAATCGCGTTGGGAAATCGGGTCGTATTTGTGATCGTGGCACCGGGCACATTCAATCGTTAAACCGAGAAACGCCAGCGCGGTGGTTTTCAATCGGTCGGCATTGTATTCCACCCTGAATTCTTCGTTGGTGCTGCCCCCTTCATTTGTCTGGCGATGGTTTCGATGAAACGCGGTGGCCAACACGGTGTCCTGTGTGCGTCGTTCCATGAGATCTCCCGCCATTTGCTGAATAATGAAATCATCGTAAGGGAGGTTTTGGTTGAAGGCCTGAATCACCCAATCCCGCCAAGGCCACAGGTGATTGAAACGATCCGCCTGATAACCGTAGGTGTCGGCAAAGCGGGCCACATCCAGCCAATCCATCGCCATGCGTTCCCCATAATGTTCCGATGCTAGTAATCTGTCCACCAGCCGTTCGTATGCGCCGGGTGATTTGTCCTGCAAGAATCGGTTTCGCATTTCTTCGGTGGGAGGCAGCCCGGTCAGATCCATGCAAACACGTCGCAGCAGTCGCTCAGCGGGAGCTTCCTCAGAGGAAGGCAGGTCTTCTTGATCCAATCTGTTTTCGACAAAACGATCGATGGGATTCCGAAGGACTGCTGCACGTGTTACCTCAGGAATCGTTGTTTTTTCCACGCTCTGAAAGGACCAGTGCCCCGACCAGACGGCACCGTCTTCAATCCAGCGTTTGATCAATTGTTTTTCGGCGTTGGAAATCGTGAGCAAGGTTTCGGGTGGAGGCATGATGTCATCCGGATCCTCCGTGATGATGCGCTGAAACAATTCACTCTCATCCGGATTCCCCGGTTTCAAAATGGGGATCCCTGCATCCGAATCATGACTCAGATCGGTCTTGATGTCGAATCTCAGGTCCGCCTCGCGTCCTTTCTCATCCGGGCCGTGACAGGCGAAACAACGGTCGGAGAGAATGGGTTTGATATCGCGATTGAAATCAATAGTAGACTGGGCTTCGGAGCTTTGGGGGAGCGCGGCAAGCGCCGCGATCGCCATGAAGATCGTGCTGATCCTGCCGGCGTAGATTCTGGTATTCCGCATCATGGGTGGCAACCTTCTCATTCAAAGAAATTCTATTGGAATCGAATGAAGGTTACCCTACCCGCATAGGGAGATGGTTTAAAGTCAATTTCTGGGGAGTTTTGGTTTCGCCAGATAAAAGGGCAATATTTGTCAAAGTTCAGTCGAATGCTGCTAATTGGATGAGTTGTTCTTCCAGCGAAGGGCATTCGATATTGGGAGTCAGAAAGCGTTGAACGGGATAATCCGATGTCGCAGGGTGAACTGCGACAGAGTGCTTCAATGTCCGGCCAATTAGTTTGAGCAGGTCGTATTTGCTCACCGGGGGAAGGAAACCAGGTTGCAGGATGTGTTCGTTACAGGCGATGTTCCCAGTAATGATATTTAAGCTTTGCCGAGCCCATTCAAGCGTGGTGATGCCATTCCAGAGTTGGTTGGTGTAGCCTTTAACTGGTTGACTCTGGCGCAGGTACCAGCTCATCAATGATTTTTGAGAGGATGGTTCGGGGCCAATGATGGAGGTGCGGATGATCCAGTCATGCGGGCGAGTGAGGTCGAGTTCCCCAAGATGTTTGGAACGACCGTATTCTGTGTCGGGATTGTAAGGCGCATTCCACCGACATGATTCACTGGTGGATGCAAAAACCGCGTCCGAACTGGCATGTATCAAGTGGCACTCGGGTGGTAATCCTTTGGAGATCAATCCGGGTAAAGTGCCATTGACCCACCGGAGCATGTCATGGCTAGTGTTGGTTTCTTCCCGGACGCCGATCGCGTTGATGCAGGCGTCAGGTTTCATCTGGGTAAGTTTCTCCGAAAGTCCGGTGTGGTTTTGCGGTGTCCAACGTTCATCAAAGGCGATGACACCCAAATCATGCTTCGAAAGAAACCGGCAGACCATGTGCCCCAGCATGCCTCGTGAGCCCAGGACGATGACGCGCTTCATGGTGCCTCCTGAATCGGAAAGGCAGTGTGCCATTCTCCGGGGTAGTCGGGGTTTTTCCGGATGATGTCATCCTTGTAATTCCACGCTGTAATCAGGCAATGCTTGGGCGCCTCCTCATTGAGATGGGAAAGATCAACAATGGGCGTGCCGACGCATGGGATGAATTTGCCAATGCGCAAGGGAGATTCGTCGACGATCCAGGTGAATGGCAGGTCCAACATTTGGTTCAGGTAAACATTGGCTCGTCCCGCTGCGCCGTATGCTGAAATGCTTTGTCCATTTTCCAGCGCTGCCAGCAGTGTTTGCACTGTGGGGTGATCGTTGCGTTGGTGGTAAGCCAATGAAAGGCGTTCGAGTTTTGGAAGGTAGGTTTCGGATGTGCCCTTTGGGTAATGCTTCTCACCCGTTCGTTTGAATCGACAGCGTAAGGCTCCTCCGTGCATGGGGGTGCGATCAATGGAAATTCGTTCAAACCCCAGGGCTCCCAAACAAGTTGTCAATGCATCGAGACTCCACTCGGCTTTGTGTTCGTGATAGATGGTGTCCCATTGAGAACCATTCAAGAGTGCATCCAGATCGTGGACTTCCACCCAGAACTCCCCGTTTGGACGAAGAGCCAGCGCAACCCCCTCAAAGACATCCCGCAGGTCGGAAATATGAGCCAGGCAGTTGGAGCCGCTGATCACATCCCACTTGCCGACCCACTGTTCGCGTTCAACGAGAGTGGACGTGAAGGGTTTATTGACAAGATCGTAGGGTTGGTCGGGAGTATTCTCGTGTGTTTTTCTGGCGACATCGCTTGGGTCCACTCCGCACTTTTTCCATGAATCCGGGAGCTTGTTGAGCAGGACGCCGTCGTTACAGCCGATTTCCAGAAATGACGGGGTAGCGTCTTCATAGACCTCCGTCAGCAAGGCTGCAAAATATTCAAAATGCCTCACCAAACCCCCGACTGTTGAGGAGGCGTAATTGTAGTGTTTGAACAAAGCCCGGTCGTTTACGTCTTCCAGAACTTGAACGAGACCGCATCGTTCGCAAATGATCCAGCTCAACGGCATGGCAATCGCAGCGTGTGCCTCCTCCTGATTCGTGCAGAATTGCCCGGCCAGGGGCATGGGATCCATTTCCAAACCGGGAATCAGCATGGAGGAGGGCGCATGACATGCCCTGCAACGGTCGATAATGGTGTAAGGGGCGGCTTCCAACATGGGATCAGTGAAACAGTTCCTGGGATCCCATGGCATCCAACATGGCGTTAATGGCGTCACCCGCTTCCAACTGGCGCGTGTTCTGACTGGTGAATTCTTCGCCAAGCTGCTTGGGTGTCAGTTCGGACGGGATGCGGTAGTCGGGGTGAATGGTGTAGTAGTCCGGTTCCTCCACGATGCGCTGCATTTCATATTCATTGACCAGAATTTCATGCAACTTTTCACCGGGCCGGATGCCGGTGATCTCGATGGGATGCCCGGGTTTGCCTGCTCGAGCCCGCATGGTCTCGGCCAGATCCTTGACAGTGGATGCCGGGGCTTTGCGAACAAAAATTTCACCGCCCTTTGCCTGGGTCATGGCGTGGAAAACCAGGTCGACAGATTGGTCCAATGTCATCAGGAACCGTGTCATTTCCGGGACGGTGACGGTCAGTGGGAGATCCCGTTCCAACTGATCCTGAAACAAGGGGATGACCGATCCCCGGCTGCCCATGACATTTCCATATCGCACGCAGCAAAAGGTTGTGTCACCCCCGAATTGGTTTTGGCTGCAGACAATTTTTTCCATCATGGCTTTGCTGACACCCATCGCATTGACGGGTTTAACCGATTTGTCCGTGCTGAGGGCGACAAACGTTTTCACACCTGCTGCCTTGGCGGCTGCACAGGCCTGGTTGGAGCCGATGATGTTGGTCTGAACGGCTTCGAAGGGATATTGTTCGCAGGATCCCACTTGTTTTAACGCAGCCGCATGGAAAACGAAATCAACACCTTCCATGGCGGATGTCAATCGAATCGGGTCCCTGACATCACCCAGCATGTAGCGAAAATCCGGAAAGGATCGTTGCATTTCCCACTGCTTTTTCTCGTCTCGACTGAAGATGCGGATTTGAGCGGGAGATTTATCCATCAAATGCCGTGCGACCCGGCTGCCAAAAGAGCCGGTTCCTCCTGTAATCAAAACTGTGGAATCTTTTAAAGTCATGTGCAACGAAACAGTTTGCGGAGAATGCCCGAAAATTCCATGCAGCTAAAGAAAAAACGCCCCGACCTTGACGGTGGGGCGTTGGGATGGATGCTTCAAATATTGGACTCAATCTTCCGACTGATTCATGACCTTCTGCTGGAGGTGCGAGGGCAGTTCCTGGTAATGGCTGAACGCCTGACTGAACATGCCACGGCCCCCGGTCAGTGCCCGCAGTGTGGAGGTGTAGTTGTAGAGTTCGGTTTGTGGTGCTTTGGCTCGAATGACCTGGAAGTGTCCTTCGGTGTCCAAACCTTCAATCACACCCCGACGACCGGACATGTCGCTCATGACATCTCCCGTCAGTGCTTCAGGGACCTTGATTTTTAGATCGTAGATGGGTTCGAGGATGTAAGGCTGTGCTTTTTTGAAGGCTTCCTGGAAGGCGTGTTTGCCGGCGATTTGAAACGCGATGTCGCTGGAATCGACGGAATGCATTTTACCGTCATAGAAATCCACTTTGACATCCACAATCCTGCAGCCGGCCAAAATGCCTTCGTTGCACGCGGCGTTCACTCCTTTGTCGACGGATGGCACGAAGCCCCGATCGACGTTTTGTCCGGTCAGACTGTGCTTGAAGTTAATGCCCCCACCACGTTCGTTCGGTCCGATCCGCAGCCAGACTTCGGCAAATTGACCAGAGCCGCCCGATTGTTTCTTGTGGCGATAGGTTGTGTCCGCTTTGGAACGAATGGTCTCACGGAAGGGGATTTTGGGCGCTTCCATTTCGACTTTCACCCGGAAACGTTTTTCGAGCGTTTCCTTGATGATGCGGATGTGGAGTTCACCCTGGCCGCTGAGGAGTGTCTGATGTGTTTCGGGATGCACCAGGTATTCCAAAGAAGGATCCTCTTCCTTCAAGGTCACCAAACCATTTGCCAATCGTTCTTCGTCCCCTTTGTTTTCGATGGTGACAGCAACGACCGTGTTGGGAGAAGGATAGTTGATGGGGGGGAGATGGACGACGGATTTGGAATCGCAGAGCGTGTTGCCGGTATGCGTGTCCTTTAATTTGATGGTTGCACCAATGTCGCCTGCACATAGCTTGTCAACGGATTCCCGTTGTTTGCCGTTCATGACATACAGTTGCCCTAATTTTTCATGACAACCCTTTGTTGCGTTGTATATATCGGATCCGGCTTTTATTTCACCTGAGTAAACCCTGAAGAAGGAATACTGTCCGGCATGGGACTCGTCAGCGGTCTTGAAGACGAATGCCACGGGGTTTTCGTTGTCGGATTTGATTTCCACTTCGTCTCCGTCACCGTTCTTGGCTGCTGTTCCCGGGTGGTCAGCAGGGGAGAAGCCGTATTTGGCGATGAAATCCATGAGTCGGGCGACACCGACATCGTGTTTTGCGGAGACGCAGAAGACAGGGATGAATGCTTCAGCCAGCAGGGCTTTGTGTAGTCCGGCACGTAATTCTTCCTCGGACAAACCTTCCTGCTCGAAGAATTTTTCCATGAGTTGGTCGTCTGCTCCCGCCACGAGTTCGATCAATTCCGCATGCAAAGCCTTGACCTTGTCTTTCAATTCTCCTTCAGCGGGAGTTTCTTCGTATTTGCCGCTGTCGTCATCTGCATAGGTCACCACTTCACTTCGCATCACATCCAGCAGCTTGTTGAATCCCGGCCCCGGATTAATCGGGAGTGTCAGGGGAAACAGCTTTGGAGTGAAATGATCACGCAAATCAGCCAGGACCTCATCGAATTTCGCGTGTTCCTTGTCCAGATCGTTGATGACAAACATTTTCGGGATCTTGAGTTGATTGGCGAAATCCCAGACCAGATCGGTTCCGACTTCGATGCCGTGGGCGGCATTGATGGTGATTAATGCGAAATCACTGACCCGATAGGCGCTCAGGGTCTCTCCAATGAAATCAAGGTATCCAGGGCAGTCCAGAATATTAAGTTTTTTGTCCAACCATTCCACATTCAGCACCGTTTCGTGCAGAGACATGCCGTGCTCTTGTTCGTCTTCGTGGAAATCCGATGTGGTGGTGCCCGCTTCGATGCTGCCCAGGCGGTTGATTTTGCCGCCACAGACCAGCATCGATTCGCAGAGCATGGTTTTTCCGGAGCCGGCATGGCCCACGACGGCCACATTCCTAATGTCATTTGCTGTAAAAGTTTTCATGGTTTGATTTCTAAAGGTTGAGGTTCCTGATGATTAACGCGTTTTGTTTCTCGGTTGAATGCGAGATTTCTTGATGAACTCGAATACGCCTGCATGCATTGATCCGTCCGTTTGAACGTTCGCGAGTTGATTCATATTAGCATGGGTGATCATGTTTTCAACATGTGCTGGTGACCGGCCATCAATTGATCCGTGTTCAGATTAAAATCGCCAGGTGAGGTTGGCATAACGTTTCTTGCAACAAGCAGGACAAATCTTGCTGCATCAACCGAAAGTCAGATAAACAATCATCTGAATGGCGGCAATCACCATGGCCCAGAGACGGGTTCGACGCCACCATGGAAGTTGTTCCTCTTTCAACATTTTACGCACAGAGGAAGGGAGAAGGATCAAAAGCAGTATCAGCAATCCGAAAACCGCCGCCACCGCCAGTTTGCCTGTCATGGTTCCTAAAAGAATGGTCGAGGTGGCGCTCATGCCTGACCTCCTTCCGTGCCCGATGATGGGGAGACGCTCCCCACAATAAGGCCTTGAAGGCGGTCTTCCGAATAGGGAGGTTTCAACAGGCTGCCTAATCCTACACCCGCCATGGAGACAACAAAACTCCACCAGGCAACCCACAGAAAAGAGATGCCACCTTCCACCCCGAATAGGGATTCGGAAAAGGTCATCAGCGCTGCGCTGATCACTCCTCCGGTCATTCCGATCAATCCGCCGGTGGCATTTGCCCGGCGGGTCAACATGCCAAATAGAAGGAGAGCGAGCAGGGGTCCTTGAATAAAGGATAAAAATGTTTGAAAGGCTTCAAAGACGGATCCAAATCCCTGTTGCACAGGATAACTGACGCCCACCCCCGCCAAAAGAAGCACGGGGATCAGCCATCGTCCCAGAACCAGGCATTGGCGGTCGCTTGCGTCGGGCCGTATCCATGCTTTGTAGAAGTCGTGCACGAGCATGGTGCTCGCGGAGTTGACGTAGGAATCCAGATTGGAAAGCACGCCTGCCAGGAATGCTCCGATGACCACGCCAAGAACGCCCGGGGGCAGCAGTTTGACAAGCAGCATGGGGAGCACCTGATTGCCATTCCAATCGTCTCCCGGCGCTCCAAGCTCCTTGCTCAGAAGTGCAATCCCAATCAATCCCGGAATCACCAGCAGCAAGGGAAAAACCATTTTGATGGCGGCGCAAAAAATGTAGGAAGCTCTTGCTTCAGCGGCTGATCGTGTGCCCAGAGTTCTTTGGACAATGGCCTGGTTGCCGATCCAATAGGCCGGTCCCAAAACAAATCCCAACCCCAACAAAACCGCCGGCCAGGGGTATTCCGGGTGATCGGCGGGAGGGAGCAGTTCCAGGTGGTGTTGTGTCCAGTCGTGACTTTGAATTTGTTCTTTCAGGGCAGCGATGCCACCCACTTCCGATAAACCGCTGATACAGATGATGGCGGCGCCGATGATCAGAATCACGCAAGAAAGAGCATCGGTCACCACGACGGCCTTCAGTCCACCCACTGTTGTATACAATCCCACCAACAGAGCGGTGACGCCCACAGACAACCAGAAACTCCAACCAAGAATGCCGGCAAACATGGATGCGGCGCTGACGAAGATCGTGGCCAGGGTGCCCACCATGAACAGCACCCATAGGATCGCAAAGAAAGTGCGCACGGTTTGGTTGTAACGTTTGCCCAGGTATTCGGGGACCGTGTAAACGTTGGCAAGCCATAGGTAGGGCATGAATAAAAAAGCGGCTACGATCACCGGCAGGATGCAGCCCAGAAAATCAAAGTTCATCATGACCACCCCGAACCGGTAACCATCCCCGGCCAGACCAATCATGTCCTTGGCCCCGATGTCGGAAACCACCAGCGACAAACCGGCAGCCCACCAGGGAAGAGATTTACCGGCCAGAAAAAAATCTTTGCCGGTCTTGATGCCACGGCTGAACCAAAGCCCGAGCCCACCGATCGTGATGAGGTAAATCACGATCAGAGTGATGTCCAATGTGCCTAGGCGTAGTGTTTCCATGAGTTGGGAAGTGCGTCCTTGATACCGCATTTCACGCGCATGCAAAAGCAAAAGTTTGCCATCCAAAGTAGCCGATTTCCCAAGAAAGTGGCAGAGTAGGCAGATCGGCTCGCCTGCTCCGACGCATGTGGATTTGATGTGGCTGCTGGAATTCGGGATCTTCTCGGCTTCCCGAAACGGATGCGAGCGGGGTATGGGACGCCAGAAGGGGCGCGACGGGACGTCACGATCTACCTTGGTTGGCTACCCATCGCGCAAAGTAGCCGTTTTCCCAAGAAAGTGGTCTCTCATGGTTCCTTCTTGGTTGAACTCATTACTTATGTCCGGAAATTTCTTCAATGCAGCAAATCGCCAAGTAACCAAGATCTCCCGTCAACAGTCTGGAGTGGTGAAATTATATTAATTTTATGTGGTTGCGGATGCGTGTTCGTGTTCTGGATGGTTTGGCATATATACTGTTGTGTTTCCTGGTTGGAAATTGCTTGGTATGTGCCGAATCGTCGATTCGATTAAGTTTTCTGGATGATCCTGAGGTCCTGCAAGATACCGTTGATCGGTTGGTGGATGCGGGGTGCGGCCCTCTTGCAATGGATGGATTCAAGCATCTCGTTGCAAACCAAAAAAAGCGGCTGGAATTGAAATCCGGCACCGGAGAGTCAGTGGACATCGCTGGCGCCATTCACCTTGATAATCCCGATCAGTTAATTGATCTCGGCCATTCCAGCTATGACGACATCATTTATTGGCGCGGACTACCCCATCAACATTACCTGACCTGCTTTGACTTGGCTTTGCTTATCCTGCGGGAGGGGCCGGTGTTTGCTGACCAAGTTTCTGAAAGTTTCAAAACCAAGCACTTCCGCCGTATTGAGACCTTGTCCCGGGGAGGTTTGAAACGGTTTCATTTGTCTGATTTGAAGGATCCTGGTCCCTGGTCGGGAGACGAACTTTTGTCTTCGAGGAAGAGCTATGAAGTTCGGACTCAATTGCCGTCTCGTTCGGGCAATGAAGCCCGCCTGGCAATGAGTTTGCGTTCAGTTCGTGCCATCCCCGGGCATTATGCGAATACCCAATTGGCTTTGTCCCAATTGTTCCAAAAAAAAGTGGACCTGTGGAGACGGGACGGCGTGGTGTTCTCCGAGTCGATTCAAATTGTGCTGTGTCATTTCGTCGATCTACGGGGTAAATTTATCGGAGTCGATCATATCGGACTTCTTTTGAAGAAGGAGGAAGGGTGGATGTATGTGGAGAAAAATGGCTCAACCAGTCCCATCGTTCGCATCGATTTTAGTTCGGTCGAGCAATTGCTGGACTTCATGAGCAGCATGTTCGAAGAGGAACGAAAAGATCCCCGCAGTCCTCTGCATCTGACTGCATTCATGGTGTCCATCAATGATCAGCTCCACCGTGTCGTATTGAGAAAGTCCCCCCAAAAAAGTGGCGTCCAATGAAGGACGCCACACTCTACCTTATGAGAACACACTAAATGATTGATTATACCCAGGGCTCGGGTTTGCGAACGGGAGCATTCGTGTCGTAATCGATGGGTTCGATTTCACGTCCGGTGCCGTCGGTGAGTTTGCGGGTCTTTTCATCAAACAGGACGGTCATGCTCAATCGTTCCGCAATTTCCGACATAGCGATGACGGCATGAGAACGAACAGCCACTTCGATATTACCATTGGGTTGTTCACCTGATCGGATGCAGTCAAACCAGTTTTTCTCGTGTGCCGGAACACTGCCGACCCGTTCCCCGATGCTGAAGTCTTCCGGATCGATTTCGTCTGTGAAGGGGCGTTCAGGGCGGAGTTCCACGTTGTTTTGGCTGGATGAAAAATTCATCGTGGCTTTGTGCCCCCGAATGGTGTCGGCCACGCCTTTTTCATTCACCGTGCTACCTGCCACAAATAGGGTCAAGCCACTTGGGAATTCCGCCAGCAAGTGAGTGGTATCAGTGATTTCCCGATCTGTTGAAATGGCCCTCGTTCCCGTGCAGACAACCCGATGCGGGAATTCAAGAACCGGATTGACCATCAGCAAGGGGGTGACTCGATGTGGCAATAGGTTGCCCAGAATACCGTTGTTGTAAGCATAGTATTTGTGCCAACTGAAGTAATGGTCTGGATTGAACGGGATTTTGGGCGCTTGTCCCAACCAGCGGTTCCAGTCCAGATTGTCAGGGCTCGCGTCCGGATCGTTCTGGTAGGTCCATTCACTGCGAGGATAATTGTTGCGGCAGTAGGAGGCCTGCATCCAGACCAGTGGTCCGGCGAGTCCATCCTTCACCCATTTGGCGGCCTGGTGGTATTTCTTGTCGGAACAGAATTGTGAGCCCAACTGGAAAGTTTTACCGGTGCGCTTGCAGGTGTCATAGACTTCAAAGGCTTCGCGCAGATAACGCGTCATGGGTTTTTCGCAGTAGACGTGTTTGCCGGCTTCCATGGCATCAATCGAACAAGGAGCATGCCAGTTGTCGACCGTGGCTATCGTGACCGCGTCGATATCTTTTCGTTCCAGTAATTTGCGGTGGTCCGTGTAGGTTGCACTGTCTGGAAGTTTCAGCATCGATTGAGCTTCTTTGAGACGCTTTTGATACACGTCACATACAGCCGCTGTGGCGATGTTGTTATCCGCTGCATGTCGGCTTTGGTAGCGGACATGGGCTTGTCCTTGACTACCTGTTCCGATGAACCCGACAACAATTCGGTCATTGGCGCCCAGCACTTTGCCGGCATAGGGTGCCTGTTGTGCTTCGATAGCGGATTGAGCGCCCAGACCGACTGCCGTGATGCCTGCAGAGAGGGTGGCGGTTTCTTTCATGAAGGTGCGACGAGTGCGACCTTCCCCAGGTTGGTTGGATGTTGAAGTTGGCATGGCTATTTAGAGATTTACTCAAAATATGACCAACCAGTGAGAAAAGCTCCACCTGCTTTTTGGTGTTGACTTTCCCTTTTTTGCTTTGAGTTGAGGGGGAAATGTTAACCCAATGGAGGAAGAACCTCGCTGAGTAAGACTTCGCGCCCGAGTTCCAATGACCGTTGAGCTGCTTCCAGGGCGGCGATGACCTCCACTTCTTCATCAATCGGCACGGATTCTTTTCCGGTGATCACGTAATCGATAAACGCCTCCAGCAGGTAGGAATACAGGTGTGCCAGGTTGGGGATGACATGACGCCAACCCTTGGTGCCATGCAGGTTGATCTCATAACCGGCACGCATTTTGTCACGTTCTGCGACGGTGAGCACCACATCGAGATCGTTGGCAAACCGGATGCGCGCGATGTTGGCGCCGGGTTTGCCCACGTTGATGGCGCTCACTGCTCCCCGACCCAAAACCGCGTAGATCATCGAGAGCGCATGGATGCCGTAATAAACCAGGTCATTCCCACAGGTCGCACTGGCCAGGTGAACCTTTCCGAGTTTGGGAAGCTCTTCTCTCAGTTGAAGGATGTCCGGCACAAATCTCAAACTGCTTGCAGACATGAAAGGAGTCCCTGTTTCCTTCGACAGTCGGGCAATCCTCGTTGCTTCACGTGCTGTCATGGCCAGGGGTTTGTCGCAGAAGGTCGGGACACCTTTTTTCAGGGAATCGACTGCGTACTTCCATTGTTCACCCGTTCCGTCGTCGATGAG
>Ga0255776_10003423_pt1 | contig 17141 bp, 10 predicted proteins | sample 071ome_19_FD_179974 | JGI IMG/M metagenome (GOLD analysis project Ga0255776, IMG submission 179974) | Coastal salt marsh microbial communities from the Groves Creek Marsh, Skidaway Island, Georgia - 071413AT metaG (version 2) | ecosystem: Environmental > Aquatic > Marine > Intertidal zone >... | reverse complement strand
TAAAGATAGGGCTAGTCCTTGTCCACGCGGGCTGATAAGCTGGACGGGATTCTGATCGTAAAGTTGATATTTTGACAGTTCAGCGGATGTTAAAACTCCTCCCTTTGTCGAAAAAACTAAGTTAAAGAGTGGAGTTTCTATGTATACGTTCTTGGGAGTATAAGGAGTCGGAGATGAGTTTAAAGGCTCTTGTTGGACGTTTTCTATTTCTGAGGATTCCCATTTTTGCTGGGTTTGTTCCTGCTGTTCGGCTATTTCAATTGGTTTTTCAATTTGTTCATAAACTCTGTCATTTTCCTCCGTGTACTCTTGTTCTTCTTGTGCAGGACCCTCAGGCTTTGGGGTCATTCCCATCCACTCGTAATAGTATGGGGAGAGAATAAATATGAGCCCAATTAGTAGAAATGCTAGTAACGTCCGTTTATCGTCCATTGTTATTCTTTTATTGTCCTACGTGTTTTTTTAGACGGGATCGTATCCCTGCCCTCCCCAAGGATGGCACCGAGAGATTCGCTTTATAATCTTCCAACATGCTTTTAAAAAGCCGTATTTACGCAAAGCATCAAGTGCGTATTGAGAACAGGTTGGGTGAAAGCGACAGGAAGGAGAGAATAAGGGTGATATGAGGAGCTGGTAGACTAATATTGCCCCAATAGCAAGGCGCCTCATAGAGCTAATTTAAACAGCAACGCTTTTAACTCCTGCTCCAAGTCAGAGAAAGCCGTTTGTGTTGCTGAAGGTTGGCAAAATATTACCAAACTATTGGGTATATTTTTATTGTTTTTTCGGCAAAGGGCTCGCAACTGCCTTTTTAGGCGATTGCGGATTACTGCATTGCCCAATTTTCGCCTCACAACTATTATAACGCCTTGCTTTTCGCGGCCGTGACGGACCCAGAGGCTGGCCCCTCTAACCCAGCTCATAAAAACAAAGCTACACCGCTAAGCGCTTACGACCTTTTCTGCGACGCCGGTTTAATATGGCTCGGCCGGATGCTGTGCTCATGCGCTTGCGAAAACCGTGCTTATTACGACGCTTTCTATTACTGGGCTGAAAAGTTCTTTTCACGATTTACACCTTATTTGCTTTCTTCTCATAAATTGATACGTAGAAACTTACAAATCTAATAAGAATTGATTTATATGTCAATATAGTTGATGAGACCGCTGTAATTGTCTTGACGTATTTAGGGTATTTTAATAGCTTGATTCTCTCTATCCCCAACCCTTTGAGATGCAAAAAAATGGCTCTAGATTCTCAGGATCCCCATGAAGTCTGGGCACAATGTCTACTCAATATCGAACACCGTGTTCGGGCTCAAAGTTTTTCTAATTGGTTTAGGCCCACCCAAATTATCCAGTTCGACAAAGATCTACTTGTTATACAAGTGCCAAGCATTGTTTCGGCCGACTGGCTGGAGAAGCATTATGTAGATCTTATAGGAGAGGTCGTACTTGAAGAGACAAACCTCTCCCCCTCCATCCAGTTCACAATAGAGGGATCCTCCGCCTTTGTAAAGGAACCTATTCAGTCTGAAGTAGCCGATGTCAAATCGCCTTCGATCAATGAATTAGAAAAAAGACCTTCAACTGATGTTTCTTCCGAACAGCCAATTGCTCAAAAGGAACTGGCCCAAAGTCCACATGGTTCTAACAATGAGGGAAATGAGGCATTCACTTCCCTCAATGCCAAATATACTTTTGACTCTCTAATAATAGGCGAAGGAAATCGCTTTGCCCATGCAGCAGCTTTAGCGGTGGCAAAGTCGCCAGGAAAAACGCAGTTTAATCCGCTTTTTATCTTTGGTGGAGTTGGTTTAGGAAAGACACACCTTTTACAAGCGATAGGAAACTATGCCAGAGTAAATAATCAAGCTCGCAGAGTTGCATACGTGCCTTCAGAGAAGTTTATGAGCGACTTTATAGAATCTCTGAAAAATCGCAGCACAGCCAACTTTCAACGCCTGTATCGCAGCGCAGATATCTTATTGATTGACGATATCCAATTCTTATTCCTACGAGGAGAGCATACGCAAACAGAGTTCTTTCACACGTTTAATGCTTTACATCAAAATGGAAAGCAAATTGTAATGACGTGTGATAGTCCTCCTGAAAAATTGGAAGGACTGGAAGAAAGGCTGCTTTCCCGTTTTCAATGGGGGTTGGTCACACCAATAGAACCTCCTGATCTGGAAACGCGTATTGCTATCTTACACCAAAAAGCCGAAGTAAATGGAATTCCCCTACCCGATGATGTAGCTGCCTTCCTAGGGAATTATATTAGCTCAAACGTTCGCGAACTAGAAGGCGCATTGATACATTTACTCGCCTATTGTTCCGTTCACAATACGGAGCTTAACATTGCTGCGGCGAAACACATTGCCAGAGAACGAGGCCCTGATCCAACGACTGAACTGACCATCGAGTCTATACAAAGGCACGTGGCTAACCATTTCGACTTGGCCTTGGACACGTTGATTAGTAAAAGCCGCAAACAGGAAGTTGCTGTTGCTCGTCAAATTGCAATGTTTCTATCCAAACGTCTTACCCCTCATCCTTTAAAAATGATTGGTCTTCACTTTGGTAACCGTGATCATAGCACCGTCGTGCATGCAATTCAAACAGTAGAGAAGAAGTGTAAAAACGATTCTTCCTTTGCTCGTATGATCGATGAGTTTACCGAAACTATAAAACAGAAATACGCACCCAGCTTCTAATTTCTTATCATCCTCTCTATTTAGCGTAGCTTTCTCCTCTTTCTCATGTAATCTGTTTCTTTGTGCCATTGTGTCAGTGGAAAACTATCCACATTTAAAGCAATAAAGGGTGTGGATAAGTTGTTCATCACGGCATTTCCGCAGCGAATCCGTGTTTCAACGTGGATTACCTACTCTATCAACGCCTTTATTAACCGAATTTTTGGAGATAATTCTCTTCTCCCTGTAGTATTTTAACTACTTTTATAAAATGAGCTTTATATACGATATTTCTGCACGGCGATTACATAGTTATCAACATATCCACACACCAACTAGAACTTCAATAATAACTAGAACACAGTTAAGTGTATATTTATAATACTAGTTTGTGTGGATTTCTTCTTCTAAGCACACACACTTTCTATTTCAAAGTTACACACATAAACAAATGTGCACCTTTATATAGTTTTGAATAAAGGGTTGCTCTATACCCGAAAAAAATAATGTAAGATATTGTTTTATATATTACTTAAAACAAAATTAACACATGGTTTAAATTTAATCGATGCACTATATAATATAGTAGTTGACACGGCGCATTGTTCACGTTAATTTATACCCGCTTTTACAACTCTTAGAAAAGAAGCCTTCAGAAATGAAACTTTCGGTGAATAGAAACGAACTTTGGCAAGGAATAGACACCGTTCTTGATGCGGTGCCCTCCAAGCCAGCTCTTCCCGTGTTGGCCAACATACTTTTGGTTGCACAGGACAACACGCTTGCTCTTTCTGCTACGGATCTCGATTTGTCCATACGCACGGAAGTTCCGGCTACAGTCGAGCAAAAGGGTCGCATCACTGTACCGGCACGTACATTTGCTGAAATTGCTCGCGAATGGCCAGAAGCAGAGCTAAGTATACTTGTTGAAAATGACCGCCTGCGATTATCGGGTGACTTAGGTGATGCAGAAAGCGGCGAGGGAGCCTACAGCCTGTCTGGAATGGCCGCGGACGAGTTCCCTAGTATGCCAACCTCTCTTGAGGGTGTAAGTATCTCCTTAGGGGATTCTGCGGAGCTAAATGCTAAGTTGCTCTTGGATATGATCAATAAGACGTCTTTTGCCGTTTCAAAAGACGATACTCGCCCAGTGCTGAATGGGGTCCTTTGGCGTATTGATTCAGAAGGTATGGAAATGGTCGCCACAGACGGCTCTCGTCTGGCTTGTTATCGTCGCAGTCTAGACCTCGGGGTTCAGTCAGATCAGGAAGCGGTTGTGATTGTCCCACCTCAGGCCCTAACGCAAATGGGTAAACTACTTTCGGGCCATGATGGAGCCGTTGAAGTTACACTTGGAGAAACGCAACTTTTCCTTAGCACTGGGACCACTCATTTGTTGTCTCGTCTTATTGAGGGGCCGTATGTCGACTACGCCCAGGTGATACCCAAGGAAAATGATAAAAACTTGCGCGTTGATATAGACCGATTACTCCCTACGGTTCGCAGAGTTTCTATTTTGTCCAGTTCGTACACGCGTCAGGTTCGTTTAAAACTGGACGTCTCATCTATAGAGCTATCTGCCGCTAGCCCTGAAATAGGAGGCGAAGCGCGCGAACAAATACCAGCATCATTTGACGGTGAAGAGATGGAAATAGGCTACAATGCTCAATTCTTAATGGAGATACTGCGTAAAATGGATACGCAGAAGGTGCGGTTTGAGCTAAACAACAACGTGACAGCTGCGCTTTTAAAACCCGATCAGATTGAGGAAGGAGAAGATTATTTCTGCCTCCTTATGCCTCTAAGACCGACGGGCTGAGGTAAAAGACTCTGTGCAGCTTTTAGAGCTGTGGCTCAAACCGTTTCGCAATTTCACGTCTTTACACCTGTGTTTTGAATCATCACACACCCTCGTTTTCGGACTAAACGGGTTCGGTAAAAGCAATATACTTGAGGCTGTTTCTTATCTGTCTATTGGAAAATCAATTCGGGGAGCTAAAGATGCCCAGGCAGTCCCTCATGAAGGAGACTTTTTTGATATAAGAGGTCTCTACAAGATCGGCTCAAATACGCAGAAAATGCGTCTCTTTTTTGGAAAAAAAGAGGGTAAAAAAGCATTTTTAGATGATAGTGCTTTACCGAGAGTAGCCGATATATTGGGCCACTTTAGAACCGTGCATTTCTCCCCAGAAGATGTTTCGTTGGTTCTGCGTTTCCCCGCTCAGCGCCGTCGAATGTTGGATATACTGCTTTCGCAGTCTTGCACGTTTTATTTGCGCGATCTGCAGACCTATCAGCGCGTGCTTCAACAACGCAATTCCCTGCTGCGCGAGGCAAAGAAAATGGCTTCCAGGCAGATTAGCGAAGCGGAATTAGGTCCTTGGGATAATCAGCTGGCTGATTTTGGAGCGCGTATTCGCAGAGCCCGACTCGATGCATTAGAAGTGTTGCGGGTACCTTTTGCAGCTTTATATGATCGCTTTTCTCCACAAGGAGAATCGTCTGATATACGTTACAGGGGCGTGCAATCAGAATGTAGGACAGAGGACTTTGAACAGGCGTTGGTAGAAGAGCTCCAGCGCAAACGGTCACAGGAAATGCACGTGGGTCACACGCTGTGCGGTCCTCACAGGGATGATGTCTCTTTCGACTTGAACGGTCAATCTGCTGATCTCTATGCTTCGGAAGGTCAGTTAAAAACCATTTTGATTTCATGGAAGCTGGCCGAATGTCACTACTTGGCTCAGCGATGTGACCAACAGCCCGTAGTTTTACTGGACGATGTTTTTTCAGAGCTAGATCACGCGAGAATAGGCGTTTTGCTAGAAGTAGTGCGAGAATTTAACCAAGTCGTTATTACTACGCCGCAGGAGCTCGATGCAAAGACAGCGTCGGAGTTTGAACACATACGACTGGAAGCATAAATCAGACGAACGTCCTCCGTCTTCTGCAAGTTCGTTGAATGAACTGTTGGGGTCTCTCTTGGGTGATCTTGGGGTGGAGGATAAGATTGCAGAGTGTCGGGCCCAGCTAGCATGGGAAAAAGCAGTAGGGCCGTCCTTGGCGCGTTATGCTCATCCCTTGAGAGTGCATAAGGGGTGTCTAGAGGTCGCCGTTCCATCTGCCGTGTGGCGTTCACAGCTGAGTTTCATGCAAAATGATATTGTAGCGCGCATCAACGACGAAGTTGGTCGGGAAATTATTCGCGAATTAAAGCTGATTAACAGGCAAGGCGCTTCTAAGCGCTCGGCTATACAAGGAGAGAGTTGATGACGGAACCAGCAATGGACCGGGCTGATTCTTCTGATGAGAATTCTGAAGACATCTATAACGCCGATGCGATTCAGGTGCTCAAAGGCCTGGAAGGCGTTCGCAAGCGGCCAGCCATGTATATCGGCGATACGGGCGTAAATGGTCTACATGAGCTGATTAAAGAGATTGTGAACAATAGCGTAGATGAAGCGATGGCCGATCGCTGTTCTCGCATTGACGTGATCATAAAAAAAGATGGTAGTGTACGAATACTAGACGATGGTCATGGCATACCAACAGACTTTCATCCAGGTGAAAACAAGTCGGGTGTTGAAGTTGTCATGACGATGCTGCACGCGGGCGGAAAGTTTGATCATAAAGCCTATCAAGTATCGGGGGGGTTGCACGGAGTTGGCGCATCGGTCGTAAATGCACTCTCTGAGTGGTGCACGGTCGAAGTATGGCAAAAGGGAAAGGTGTTTAAACAGCGCTATGCCAGGGGTATAACGCAGAGCGAGCTGGAAGTCATCGGCGATACGGATAAAACGGGTACTATCACAGAGTTTATGCCCGATGCCGAGATATTTGAGAGTATCGAATTTGACTATGAGTTTCTATCTCATCGCCTGCGGGAACTAGCCTTTCTTACAAAGGGATTGGCCATTCACATTGGCGATGAGCGAACGGGCGATAGCGATGTGTTTCACTTCGAGGGAGGGGTTGAGGAATTTGTGCGATTTATCAACCAAGGGCGCAATGTCTTGCATGAATCCCCAATCTATTTGCAGGGTGACCGCGATGGTGTTTCCGTAGAAATATCTATGCAGTACAACGATAGCTACCAAGAGACAATTTTTACCTATGCGAATAATATTCGCACCACGGAAGGTGGCACCCACCTATCGGGTTTCCGCACAGCGCTCACGCGCACGATCAATGCGTATGCGATAAACAACAACTTGCTTAAAAACGTCAAGTTTAAAGTTTCGGGAGAAGACACTCGAGAAGGGCTGGCTGCCGTTGTTAGCGTTAAGGTGTCAGAGCCTCAGTTCGAGGGTCAGACCAAAGGGAAGCTAGGCAATAGCGAAGTACAGGGGATTGTTGACTCATTCACCTCAGAGGCACTAAACCTGTATCTGGAAGAAAATCCGGATGTAGCCAAACGCGCCATTGAGAAAATTGTGGAGGCCGGCCGTGCCCGCGAAGCGGCTCGAAAGGCGCGCGAACTGACCCGTCGGAAGGGATTGCTCGATGGGGCTTCTCTGCCGGGTAAGCTAGCAGATTGTTCTATTAGAGACCCTGAGAGAACGGAAATTTACTTGGTTGAGGGAGACTCGGCCGGTGGTTCAGCTGCGCAGGCTCGCGATCAGAGCTTCCAAGCGGTTCTACCCATGTTTGGCAAACCACTCAACGTGGAAAAAGCACGTATTGATCGCGTGCTGGGTAACGATAAGTTACTCCCTCTGATAACCGCTCTGGGTACCAGTCTGGGCGAAGAGTATGACTTTTCTAAACTGCGCTATGGCAAGGTCATAATTATGGCTGATGCCGACGTAGACGGGAGCCATATTCGCATTCTGATCATGACCTTCTTTTTTCGCTACATGCGCGAACTGATAGAACGTGGCGGACTTTTCTTGGCTCAGCCGCCGCTCTTTTTGGTCAAGAAGGGCAAGCAGGAGCGCTACGCATTCACAATGGAAGAGCGCGACCAAATAGTGCGTGAAATGAGCAGCGATGGCGAGGGACGCGGCGTCATGATTCAACGCTATAAAGGCTTGGGTGAGATGAATCCCGAGCAGCTTTGGGCGACGACTATGGATCCAGAAACGCGCACCCTTCTACGCGTTACGCTAGACGATGCAGTAGAAGCCGAGCATCTTTTCACGCTGCTCATGGGAGAGCAGGTTGAGCCTCGACGCGAATTTATTGAAACGCACGCCCTTGACGTTAAGAACTTGGATTTTCACGGTGCTTAAAAACACCGGCTACTTTAGGGAGAGAAGAGTCTGTCTATGACGGAACAAAAAGACCCACGCATCTTACCTGTCAAAATAGAAGAAGAGCTCAAAACGTCCTTTTTGGACTACTCAATGAGCGTAATCATGGCGCGTGCTTTGCCCGATGTGCGGGACGGCCTCAAGCCATCGCAGCGCCGTATATTGGTTTCCATGGACGACCTTAGCTTGGCCCCAAACAGAGGGTATCGCAAGTGCGCTAAAATTGCCGGTGATACTTCGGGTAACTACCACCCGCACGGTGAGGCAATCGTCTACCCGACCTTGGTGCACATGGCTCAGCCCTTCCGCATGCGTTACCCGCTGGTAGACGGTCAGGGAAACTTCGGCTCCATTGACGGATATCCGCCCGCTGCTATGCGCTATACGGAAGCGCGCATGAGTTGGGCTGCGACAGAGCTCTTGGGCGATCTGGACAAAGATACCGTTGACTACATGGGCAATTATGATGATACGCAGAAAGAGCCCATGGTCCTGCCCTCGAAGTTCCCGAACCTGATTTGCAATGGGTCCATGGGCATTGCCGTCGGTATGGCAACTAAAATACCCCCTCACAACATCCGCGAAGTGGCCGCGGGGTTAAAGTTATTGATTGACAACCCGGACACAGATATTCCCGAGCTGGTTGAGCATATAAAGGCACCGGATTTTCCTACGGGTGGCGTCATTTACGGAATGAGTGGGGTCCAGCAGGCCTATAGAACGGGTCGAGGTATTGTGCACGTGCGGGCTCGTGCCGAAGTGGAAACGCTAAAAAACGGCCGAGAGAATATTGTCGTAACCGAGATCCCGTTTCTGGTCAATAAGTCAACGCTGCTCGAAAAGATTGCCGATCTGGTGCGCGACAAAACGATCGACGGGTTATCAAATATTCGCGATGAATCGGGCCGCAAAGGAATGCGCATCGTGTTTGAAATAAAGCGCGATGCACAGGCTGAGGTCGTGCTCAACCAGCTTTATCAACACAGCATGCTGCAGAGCACCTACGGGGTCATGATGTTAGCCATCGTCAAGGGGCGCCCCGAGCTACTCAACCTCAAGCAAATGTTGCAGCACTACATTGATCATCGTCACGAGGTCGTTCTGCGCCGCACTCGCTACGATCTTGATAAAGCAGAGGCTCGTGCACACATACTGTCCGGTTTGCGCTTTGCGCTTGATCATATTGATTGGGTCATAAACACGATTCGCTCTTCCGCTAATCCAGAAGAAGCAAAACAGCGCCTTATGGAAGGTGCTTCGTTAGAGGTCGCTGAGTTTTCAGGCGTCAGCGGTGAAGAAGGGCTCGTTCTCAGCGAGGTGCAGGCCCAAGCTATTCTGAGTATGCCCCTGCAGCGTCTCACGGGTTTGGAGCGCGACAAAATCGACGGCGAGTTCGACGAGTTGCAGAAGACAATTACGGATCTGCGCGACATCCTCGACAATCGCGATCGGCAGATGCAGATCATCAAAGAAGAGATCGATGAGATGGTTGATCGGTTTGGCGATGAGCGTCGAACGGAAATCGTCTATGCGGCGGAAGAATTTGATATTGAGGATCTTATCGCCGAAGAGGATATGGTCGTCACTATTTCGCATGAGGGATATATAAAGCGCATGTCACCTCGCGCTTACCGAGTGCAACATAGAGGGGGTCGAGGCGTGACGGGTATGAAAACAAAGGATGAGGATTTCGTTCAACATCTCTTTGTAGCGTCGACGCACTCATATCTAATGTTCCTCACCTCTAAGGGTAAATGTTACTGGCTAAAAGTATATCGAATACCTGAAGGGGAGCGTGCCGCACGCGGCCGGCCTTTGGTAAATCTCTTACAGATGGATCAGGACGACCAGATCTGTGCGATTGTTTCCCTGCGTGAGTTCAGTGATGATCATTATCTCTTCACGGCGACTCGGCGCGGCATTGTGAAAAAGACCGTTTTGTCAGCGTATCAAAACATTCGTCGCGATGGGATTATTGCTCTGAAAATTCACGAGGATGACGATCTGATAGGCGCAGCTATTATCGAAGAGGATCAAGATATCACGCTTATCACGCGAAGCGGGCGCTCAATGCGCTTTAACGAAGAAGAAGTGCGGCCCATGGGTCGCGTCTCTACGGGCGTTAAGGGCATCGGTTTGCGCGAAGACGATGAGGTTGTTGATATGGTTGTCGTTAGCAGTCCGGATAGCCAACTAATGACCATCTGCGAAAACGGGTATGGAAAACGCACAGACCAGGACGAGTACCCTCGCAAGCACCGCGGCGGCATGGGCGTTTTAGATATAAAGACAACGGATCGCAACGGTCCTGTCGTAGCCTGTAAAGAGGTAATGGGCGACGATGAAGTTATGATCGTGACCCAAGATGGGGTGTTGATTCGCACGGAGGTAGGCGGTATTTCTACCGTTGGACGCAATACGCAGGGTGTGCGAGTGATAAACTTAGGCGAGGGAGATCGGGTAATTGATATGACCCGAGTGCCCAAAAGCGACGATGAACCAGAGGTCGATGAGGCCGTTTCCGAAGAGGGTGAGGGGGCGGCCGATGGCGCTTCTGAAGGGGCTGCTGAGGACGCCCAAACATCTTCTGAGGAAAGCGAATAGGGTTGACCTAAAAAAAGGTCGCTTTTATATTAAATCGCTGCTAAGTGGAGGGTACGCGAATGGTTAGCAACCGGTCTTGAAAACCGGGGTCCGAAAGGATTGGGGGTTCGAATCCCCTGCCCTCCGCCAGAAAAAGAAGAAAACAAAAGGCCATGGAGAGGTGACCGAGTGGCCGAAGGTGGCAGCCTGCTAAGCTGTTGTACGGGGTAACTCGTACCGAGGGTTCGAATCCCTCCCTCTCCGCCATGTTGTACATGCCCCCTAGCACAATTGGAAGTGCGCCTGACTCTGGATCAGGAGGTTCTAGGTTCGAGCCCTAGGGGGGCAGCCACTGTGCCTCCAGGACGCAATGCGTTTTGGGGGCATTTTTTTACATAGGATGAGATGCCTCTTGCCGTATGATAGGCGACTCTAAGCACTTGCTGACGTTGACAATTAGGTGGCAAAATCCTATCGTTGGGCACGGATTCCTTTGCTTGTTATTACCGACTCCTTTACCGGTGCAATTAGTCACTCGGATCAATGAATACCCGCACTAAAGACCATATTGTGGCGTGGGGGTTTTTAACCCCAGCACTCGTTATACTGGTCGCATTTGGGCTCTTTCCAATCGGCTATGCGTTTTTTGTCAGCCTGCACAATTGGCGTATAAAAAAGGATGCGTTTGTCGGTTTTGAGCACTATGGTAGGGCTCTGGGTGAGGGACAATATCTGCTTTGGTTTTTAGTCGGCCTCCTTTTGCTGTGGGGCGTTTCTTGTCTGCGCAGCGCTCTCTCTTCACACCATACTGCGTTACATAGAGCTTCTGCCCTCCTGTACGTGCCCGTTTTTTGGGTTTTGCTGAGCTTCGGGCTGGATGGCATGTTGGATACGGGCGACCAACGCCTGTACAATGGGTTTAAAGTCACGTTCTTTTACGCCGTGGGTACGATTCCAATTCAGCTGAGCATTGCCTTGGGTTTGGCCTATCTTCTCTTTAAGAGCCTGCGGGGTAAGGGTATTTTCCGCGTGCTATTTTTCTTGCCTTATGTGACCCCAGTTATCGCTTCAGCTGTGGTTTTTCGCGCCATCTTTAGTCCGCATCCATCTTCTATGGCCAATCGCTTTTGGGAGTTTTGGGGTTTTGAGGGACAGCGATGGCTATACGAGAGTCGCTCTATTGCAGTAGTCATTTTAGAGGCGATGAGCATCGATAGCTATCCAGTATGGGTGGAAACGGCCTTTCCCAGCGTCGCTCTTGTCTCCATAATACTCTACAATATCTGGGTCTATGTGGGGTATGATATAGTTATTTTGCTGGCGGGGTTGAGTGCGATTCCACAGCATTATTACGAAGCAGCTGAAATTGATGGAGCCAACAGTTGGCAAACGTTCCGTCACGTTACCCTACCCCTCGTATCCCCCACGCTCTTTTTCTTATCAATGGTTGCCGTGATTGGCACATTTAAGGCGTTTAATCACATCTATATTCTGCGGACGCCGGGGGCACGTGATAGCGTCGATGTATTAAGCGTCGCTATCTTTGACCAGATATTTGAATTTCACAATGCCGGCTACGCTTCGGCAATGGCCTTTGTGCTTTTTGTGGCGATTTTGGCGCTTACGTTTCTGCAAAATAGAATTCTTGGAAAGCGCGTCTTTTATGGCGAATAGACAGCCTAACGGGGGGCATGCATTTGCCATTTACGCAGGGCTTGCTATTGGCGCAGCGACAGCGGCGTTTCCCTTTGTTTGGATGCTTCTAGCATCTTTTATGACGCGCGGAGAGACGCTGCGCAGAGTCTTTGCCCCGGAAAGCGTTCAGTGGAACAACTACTATCAAGCGTGGAAAGAGGCTGACTTTGGACTCTATTTTGAGAACTCGCTCCTCGTTGCAGTGTTGCAGGTTGTAGGCACTCTGTTTTTCTCTCTTCTGGCAGCCTATCCGCTAGCGCGCATGGAATTCCGCGGACGCGATACTATTTTTGCTGGCATACTCGCCACGCTGATGATTCCTGAAACTGTGACGATGGTGCCCAACTTTCTCACAATTACTTGGCTACACCGGACCACCCCCTTCGCTTGGCTTAACAACTGGCCTGCACTGACCATTCCTTTTATGGCAAGCGCATTCAGTATTTTTCTTCTGCGTCAATTTATGCGCGGCGTGCCCAATGACTTATGGGAAGCGGCGCGAATCGATGGGGCGGGTCACGTGCGCTTTCTATTTCAGATTATGCTTCCTCTGTGTCGGGCACCTCTCCTAACAGTGGGTATGTTCACTTTTATAGGTTCGTGGAACTCCCTGGCGTGGCCCCTGCTGGTGACCAATACATCCGATTGGCGCCCGATATCCGTGGGGCTACAGCAATTTGTTAGCGAAGCGGGCGCCGAAGTACATCTTCAGATGGCGGGCGCTATGATTGCTACAGTGCCGGTTTTATTTACCTACTTCCTCATTCAAAAAGAATTTACTGAAGGCATTTCTATGTCGGGACTCAAAGGATAATCTCATGCACCGAATGCGCTTTTTTTACGTCGTGATTGCTATCAGTATTTTGGGCTGTGGGGGTCAAGAAACAGCAGAACAACCCGCTCAGGAGACCAGCGTAGAAGCGCTTGATCCGACCGGTCAGCAGGTCACTTTTTGGTACCAACATACGCGCGAACGAGAGACGGCCTTACAAGAGTTGATCGCTGAATACAACGATAACAATGAGCATGGTATAGTCGTTAAAGGCGAATACGCAGGTGCTTATAGCGACATTTATAACAAGATGGTCGTCGGGATTCAGGGGGATGCACTGCCAAGCCTTGTTGTCGCCTATCAAAATCAGGCCATGGCTTATTACCGCGATGGGGGCATTGTCGATATCGCTCCCTATATGAACTCACCCAAGTGGGGTCTATCAGCCGATGAGAAGAGCGATTTTATCCAATCTTTTTTGGAACAGGATTTCATAGGCGGAGCGCAGGTTGGATTTCCACCGAATCGCTCTCTAGAAGTGTTCTACTACAACGTCGATTGGCTGCGTGAACTGGGATTTGATAGTCCACCGCGTACGTGGGACGAGTTTGCTCAGATGTGTCGTTTGGCGCGCGACAATCCATTTAGTCGCAGTGAGGACAAGGATAGAAGCCTAGGTTTTCTCATTGAGGCCGAAGCTAGCCGGTTAGCATCCCTTGTATTTACTCGCGGGGGAGACTTGGTCGACCAAACGTCGAGTCGCTACACGATAGAGACGCCAGCTATGCGCGGTGCTCTCTCTATGCTGCGCGGATTGATGGAGGACGGTTCGATTGAACTAATGGGAGAAGAGTACGGCGATCAGCGCGAGTTTGCTGCGGGACAAGTTCTCTTTATCTTGCGCTCCTCATCTGGCTTGCCCTTCGTCACTAGCGCGGTAGAGGATGGACTCGACTTCACCTGGACTGTGACCTATCCACCCAACGAAGTAGAAGAACCGATCATAAACGTGTATGGCGCCAGCGTGTCGCTCTGTAAAACGACACCGCAGCAGCAACTAGCGGCCTGGCTTTTTATCAAGTGGTTTACCGAACCGGCCCAGCAGGCTCGGTGGGTGCGGGCGAGCAACTATTTTCCCGTTCGCCGTAGCACCGCCAGTGAACTCGGTGACTATTTTGAGGAGAATGCTCGCTATAAGGCCGCCTTTGAGCTGCTAGACTTCGGCAAATCTGAGCCGACCCTGTCGGGGTATCAGCAGGTGCGACGCGTTTTGCAAGAGGCTATGGTCGAAATCATTGAAGGTGGTGATATGGATCGCGTGCTAGCCGATGTTCAGCAGGCAGCAAATAGAACGATTCAGTAATAGGATGTGCTCCGCCCGTGTGGTATTTTTCACTAAGTTCGGAACGTGGAACGACCGTACGGGTATTGAAGTGTTTGTAAACATTACAGATAGACTTATTTGATGCTGGGCGTGGGTTAATTAAATTTGCTATGTGGAGCATGCTCCCACGCAAGATTTTCTCATAATAGGCGCTAAACTCACGGGCACGGTCGGTGCCGCCAACCAGACTGAAAGCATATGGCAAAAACGGGAAAAGCACCCAACGTAGTGGTATTTTTCACGGATCAGCAGCGCTGGGATACGACAGGGCTGCACGGAAATCCCATGGGGTTGACACCCAACCTTGACCGCCTTGCACGACAGCACACGCACGCAGCCCACTCCTTTACCTGCCAACCCGTTTGCGGACCGGCTCGTTCCTGTCTACAAACGGGGCTTTACGCAACGGCAACGGGCTGCTACCGCAACGCCATTCCCCTACCAGACGACAGCCGGACCCTGGCGCATTATTTCTCCGACGCGGGTTATCAAACGGGGTATATCGGTAAGTGGCATCTATATGACAGGGACACTATGGGTGCTGTTCCGGAGTCACATCGCTTTGGCTATCAGGACTGGTTGGCTTCTAACGTGCTCGAGTTCACGTCCGATGCGTATGACACGGTCCTGTACGACAACGACGAAAATGAAGTGCACTTGCCCGGTTACCGCGTCGATGCAGTAACCGATGCCGTTATTCGCTATATCGATAGGCACAAAGAGGACCCGTTTTTTCTTTTTGTGTCCTATATAGAGCCTCACCATCAAAACCACATTGACGACTACCCACCGCCCGACGGGTATCGATCCACCTACACAGGTGGTTGGGTGCCGCCTGATTTAGCAGCGCTAGGCGGGTCGACACACCAACACCTGGGCGGCTATTACGGTATGGTAAAGCGGCTAGACGAGGCGTACGGTCGACTCCATGATGCTTTAAAGAGTCTCCATCTGGATGAGGATACGATTGTATTGTTCACTTCAGACCACGGCTGCCATTTCAAGACGCGCAACGGTGAGTATAAGCGCTCGTGCCACGAGAGCTCGATTCGCGTGCCGACCGTTCTTACGGGACCCGGCTTTAGGGGAGGAGGGCAAATACGCGAACTAGTTAGTCTTATCGACTTGCCGCCCACCCTACTCGACGCGGCTGGGATTGACGTGCCTGCGCACATGCAAGGCCGCTCCCTAATGCCGTTGCTCAAGGGTGTGTCGGACGAGTGGCCTGAAGAAGTCTTTGTGCAAATTAGCGAGGCGCAGACGGGCCGTGCAGTGCGCACACAGCGTTGGAAGTACGGAGTCGATGCACCGGGCGAGAGTGGTCCCGGTTCGGATACATACGTAGAGCAGTATTTGTATGACCTGCAGGCGGACCCCTATGAGCTTAACAACTTGGTTGGTCATCAGTCCCATGCCGGCGTGGCAGAGGTTATGTCACAGCGGCTGATTCGTCGCATGCGGGAAGCGGGGGAAGACGAGCCCAAGATTGAGCGTGCAGAGGTGCGACGTTCGGGTCAGCGCACCGTGAGTGAAGAGGAGCGGTATGCCTGAGATGGCGCATGGGGTTGGTCTGGATCGTTTACGTGCACTGCGCAACGGGGAGCCATTATTTTGGAAACGCTGCACGTAGATTTAGCGGTCATAGGCGCTGGTCCAGCAGGACAAAAGGGGGCGATACAGGGAGCCAAGGCAGGCAAGAAGGTCGCCCTTATTGATCGAATGGGTATGTTGGGTGGTGCCTGTTTACATCAGGGAACTATCCCATCCAAAGCGCTTCGTCTAGCTATTCTCGATATGACGGGTTTTCACCTCAAAGCCTACTTTGGGGATGATAAGCATCACGAGAAGATATCAATGCGAGAGCTGCAGGAACGGCTCAATCGCGTAATCTCTGATCAGAATACGGAATTAGAGCGGCAGTGTGAGGGCAATGATGTGCAGGTACTGTATGGTGGGGCGCGCTTTGTTGACAAACATTGCATCGACGTGTTGGATGAGTCGAGCCAAGTGAAACAGCAGGTTTCGGCTGACTACGTGCTTATCGCCACGGGTTCCAGCCCGCGCCACCCGATAGAGGTGCCGAAAGACGATCGGGTCTTTATTGACTCAGATCAGGTTTTTCGCCTAGACAAGATGCCAGAGCGGCTTATTGTAGTGGGTGGTGGTGTCATAGGCTGCGAATATGCAACGATGCTTGCGGCATTGGGGGTTGAAGTGATCCTCATGGATCGTCGCACGGGCGTTGTGCGCATGCTTGACGAGGAAATCGGCCAGCTGTTTGCCCAGCATCTCAAAGATGTGGGCGTCGATGTGAGACTGGGACAGACAATACAGGAACTGCGCCACAGTCCGCGTGGCCAAGCTGAGGTGCTACTGGGGGACGGCGAAACGGTCGAGGCCCCCGTGCTGTTTTACTCCATGGGCCGCGTTGCTAACGTTGAGGGGCTCAATTTAGCATCGGTGGGTGTCGAACTAGATGAGCTAGGAAATATATCTGTTAACTCACTGTTTCAGACGGCCTGTCCACATATTTACGCTGCGGGTGACGTCATAGGGCCACCGGGTTTGGCATCGACTTCTATGGAGCAGGGCCGTCTAGCCGTGCGCAATGCTTTTTTGCTGAAGAGTCACCCCTTCCCTGAGGTTTTTCCCTTTGGCATATACTGCATACCGGAAATATCTAGCGTGGGTGCTACCGAACAAGAACTGCGCGATCGGGGCGTGCACTACGAAGTTGGGCGGGCTCGCTACCGCGAGATT
>Ga0255776_10003414_pt1 | contig 17149 bp, 17 predicted proteins | sample 071ome_19_FD_179974 | JGI IMG/M metagenome (GOLD analysis project Ga0255776, IMG submission 179974) | Coastal salt marsh microbial communities from the Groves Creek Marsh, Skidaway Island, Georgia - 071413AT metaG (version 2) | ecosystem: Environmental > Aquatic > Marine > Intertidal zone >... | reverse complement strand
AGGTAAATATCTTTTGTGTTTTGTAGGGTTTAAATCTTTTATACAGATTGCCTTCTTCTTCCAATTGTCGATAGGAGGTATATTGTGCAGGAGCAAACCAAAACTCGGCATTTTGAGCTTTAAGAATTACATGTTCTGCATTTTTACTAAGACTTCCTGAAGCGTTGGTGTCACTCCAAAGATAGTTGGCTTGTGCGTCTTCGAAAAGTTTGCTGAGATAGCTGTTTCCTCCGGGCAGGTACCAGATGTCTTGGTAGATGGCCCCTGCCATAACTTTTGGTTTTTCTGGTATATTTATCAGCTTGTTTTTGACCTGATTATATTCTTTTTTAACGGCCAAAAAAATAGAGTCTGCCACGGGCTCCTTATCAAAAAAGGGCGCAAAAAACTTCAACCATTCGGTTCTGCCAAGCGGGTGGTTTTCGGTCCAGTCGGCGATCCAAACCACAGCGATACCGGCTTTTTTGAGTTGCTCTAAAGCATTGAAATTGTCTGAAATGCCAAAGGCAAAAAAGACATCGGGTTTCAGCCGTAAGATGCGTTCGACATCCAATTGTTGGTTGTTGCCGATGGAAGTTATTTGATTTTGAGCCAATCTTTCACGAAAACGGGTGTTTGAAACAAAATCAGGTGTAGGAAACGCAACTACTTTATCCACGGCTCCCAATAGATCTAACGCAGTAATCTGAGGAGTGGCTGTGGCAATAATTCGGCGAATTGGTTTTCTGATGATTTGAGTAAAACGACTCGAATCCGTTGGTGTTTCTTGCCCTTCGTCCAACAAGAGATATCGGTAGTTAAGGAGGCTTTTGGGCCATGGATTTTGGACCTTAAGGATCGTGCCTTTATCGATCTGGTCGATTGAAAAATTTACAGCATAATCCAAACCCGAGGCTGGCATGGGTTTTTTGTTATTCACGCAAGAATAACAAAAAAGTAGGAGCGTGAAAAGGTAGAATTTATGCACGGCCGTTTTTATTAAAAAACTTTAGATTTTATGGATTTTTAAATGCTGAATTAGAAACTAAAGTACTAATTTTATACTGAGTTAAGGTTCTTTGTAGTGAAGATTAATAGGGAATTAGGTGCAAAACCTAAGCTGTTCCCGCAACTGTAAGTTTAATTCTAAAAGGAATACTTCTTTTAAAACTTCGCCACTGTTTTTTACGGGAAGGCATAAAGGAAGATACGAGCCAGGAGACCTGCCTAAACTATTTATATAGATCGTACCGGGATAGTACCACTATTAACTATTTAATGCACCTACAAACAAATGTATTTTTTAAAAAATGCATCCTGTGCTATTTTTCTCTTTGGGAGTATGATAGTGGCACAGAATGCGCCCCAAAACACGTCCAATCAAGACACACTTGATTTGATTCAAAATGCTAAACAACAATTCTTAGACGAAGTTGTGCTAATCGATTCGCGTATTGAGCGCAAAAGAGAAGCCTCTGGAAAACCCGTAATTACGATTACGGCCGCTACCTTGGCACCTTTTCAAGGGCAATCCCTAGGCGCTGTATTGTCCCAATACGCGGGTATTGATATTCTTGGTCATCAAACCTATTTGGGACAACCGCTCACGTATACAATTCGAGGAGGTCGCAATGACAAGGTATTGGTATTGATAGACGGCGTACGTGTAAGCGATCCTTCATTTATAGATAGTAGTTTTGACCTCAATCTGATCCCCATAGAAAATATTGAACGGGTCGAAATTCTCAAAGGCGCCTCAAGTACACTCTATGGCAGTGCCGCAGCAGCAGGAGTCATTAGTATCCAAACCAAAAAGGGAATGGATACTCCGCAATTAACTTGGTTAGGTGCTACAGGAACTTTAACAGATGCAGACCGAACGTTTAAGGGGTTGACCACTTATTCTAACCGACTTTCTTATGCCAATGATTGGGGTACTGCGGGTTATCAACTTCACTATTCGCAGCAATACACAGATGGTCTCAGTGCGGTCATCGGTTCAGAAAAAGACCCTTTTTCGCGACATAACATTGGACTGCGCCTCTATAAACTACAACAATCGGATTGGGATTGGGACTTCAATATTGCTAAAACAAAAACTACAAGTCATTATGACAGCGCTTATCCCATAGAAGATGCCCCATTTAGATTGTTGTCGGATCAGCTTCGGATTTCCTTTGCTCCCCGATACAGGTATGGAAACGGTCAAATTAATCTCAATGTTGGATACCAAAAATCAGATCGTGATTTTGAAAGCAATTTCCCATCGGTTTTTTCGGGATCAAATTATTTTGTTGATTTGTTTGACACACACCGATTTAATAAAAAATGGGCGATTGTTTCGGGTTGGAATTTTCAAAAATCAATCTCTGAAATCGAATCCATCCAACAATCGACAATTCAAAACGACGTGTATATAAACGGGATCTATGAGGGGAAAAACCTGCATCTTAATGCAGGGATACGTCACAATATTCATAGTGATTATGGCGGCCAGTGGACCTATAATTTTAACCCTTCTTTGCATTTTAAAAAAGCGCTTACAAATTATAAGCTTTTTATGAGTTTGAGCAGTGCATTTATTGCTCCAAGTTTGTACCAGCTCTACAGTACTTTTGGCGATGAAAACCTCCAACCCGCAAAAACACAAACCGCTGAAGCCGGCTTTCTGTTAGGCACTCAGGTTGGGGCATTTGAGGGAGTGATTTTTAAAAGGAAAGAGCGTCCTTCCCTGATTTTTGACAACAATACCTATAAATATGCAAATTCATCAGATGCGGTTTTTTATTCTGGTTTTGAGTTTCGCTACCAACACCTATTTAATCAAAAATATCGTACAACGCTCAACTATACCTTTACAGATACCGAAGGGGGGGATCTAAGAAGAATTCCGAAACATAGTCTAGCTGCAAATTTGGGAATCCAATGGTCCAATAAGTGGTCTTCAATGCTGGGTTATCAATTTGTAGGAGTCCGTTTTGCAAGCGATGGATTATCAGAACTCGATGCCTATGGCATATTGAACCTTAACATAGGCTATAAGCTGCAAAAACCTAAGATAGAATTTGGATTTGCTTTGACCAATGCATTGAATAAAAAGTTTGTAGTATTTCAGAACTATACCACCCAAGGCAGAAACTTTTTGTTTACGGTCCGATGGGATTTTCTATAACCTAACGATTGGTTGATTTTTGAACAACAGGTTTGGCATACATTCTTTGTTGCCTTAGGTCTCTGGGTGTTAAAATCATATTTTCTATAGGATTTTTAACTTCAAAAATCCCTTTGGCTGTAACGGTCCCCAAAATTTCTTCTAGTGCACGACTCAATAGCGGTTCTTCCAAATCTCCAAGTACCCCTGCATTAGAAAAACTTTCTTTTAAAGTAATGTCAGGAGTCAAACCGTTTGTATAGTCTGAGAAGCCTTCGCTATTTGCAATTTTCAACACAATGGGCTGCATTGCATATTTGTGATTAGGGTTTTTGTTTCCATCGTTATCAATATAGTCGTAGATGGTTATCGATCCCACATTTTTACCCACAGTAGTATCTCCAATTTGAACTACCGCTATGTGTGGTGCGAGGCCATTGATTAGCAGCTCACTTGCGGAAGCACTTCGAGAGGTTGTAAGGACAAATACCCGATCGAGGTTGAGGCTGTTAATGGCAACCCCTCCTTGCATAACTGCCGTAAGACGGTCGGTAAGGCGGCTCGGATTGTTTTCTTGCCAATAGGCCATCAGTTTTGAATTCCATTGTTCTTTTGAGAAAATTGCCGCACCTCGGTCACCAGCAATCATACTGGCCAAATAAATGCAACTGGTTATGGATCCTCCAGGGTTGTATCTGAGATCCAAAATCAGATCTGTAACCCCAGCAGCTTTGAAGGTCCCAAAGACATCATTAAGCTCATTGTCAAACGTACTGACAAATTGATTATACATTAAATAACCAATTTTTTGACCGTCGATCTCAAAAATAGTATCTAGTTGTATGGGATTGGTCTGAAAGTTTTCTTCTTTGACCAAGCTCACATCAGTACCATTCAAAACAAAAGTTTCTCCTTGTAGCTCTCCCATATTGAGGGTGTACTCCAAGTTATCCCCATAAAGGAGTGTCCGATAATTGTTAACAGTCAATGGGGTGCCATCGACACCGATGAAAAAATCGCCCCTTTTGATGTCTTTTTCTGAAGCGTCAGAGCCCTCTAAAATATAGGTCACAAACCCTACTACTGTAGCACAGCTACTGCATTGCCTTAGAAGAATAAACTCGACGCCATTGCTGGCCTCAATGCCTGCCAATGAATTTTCGAGATCGGTATAGTTGTCCACAATCCAACTAAATTGGTCGTCCTCGTGGAGGAGCGATTCAAAAAAGGCTTCTGGCTCAGGATTGGATTGGATAAATTGTGCGTAGCCCGTCGCATTTTCTGCCTTAGCGTCCGCAAGATTAGGGACCTGCTCCTGCCAAAAGTATACTTCGTTTAGTCCCTTCCAAACAAAATCACTGATTTCGAGGGTTCCTGTAAGATTGATTGTCGCATCGTCTCGGTCACCTGTATTGGTAGTGTCCTCTTTTTTACAAGAAGCTAAACCAACGATTAGGCCTACAAATACAAGTAGTTGCTTTTTCATAAATTGTGGTCTTCTAACCAAATGTAAAAAATTACTGCCGAAATAGAAATAATTTTAGAAATTGTGTTACATCTTTCAGTCGCCAATCGTCTAGGATGTATAGGCTAAAATCTAATGGAATTGTCTTTGATCAAAAACAACCAACACGAAAGCGATCTCAATCAAGAAAAATTGTTTCGGATTGCAAAAAGAATGATGGTCTCTGTCGATGAAGCCCAAGACGCCGTACAGGAAATCAACATCAAGTTGTGGCAAATGGCTCCAGAAAAAAGAGAACAGCTACAAAATCTTGAATCCTATGCGGTGACCATGATCAAAAACTACTGTTTGGACCGTTTAAAATCCAAACAAGCGGCACATCAAGCACTTGAAGACAATGCATTGCGTGTCGAAGACACCCGATCTTTGGACCAGCAGATCGATCATTCAGATAGCCTGGATTGGGTAAGCAAGCTGATCAATGCCTTGCCCGAGCGGGAGCGCCTGATCATTCAACTTCGTGAAATCAAAAACTATGAATTTGAAGAAATTGCAAAAATAGTGGACCTCCCCGAAGTTACGGTTCGCGTGTATTTATCTCGAGCAAGAAAAAAATTAAGAAGTCAATACCTAAAAATAGACCCTCATGGAATCTAAGAAAGTAACTGATTTATTGGAAAAATATTTTGAAGGGCAGACCACCCTCCAAGAAGAGCAACAACTGCGAACATACTTTAGTAGCGCAGAACCACTCCCTGAAAAACTCCGGCCATATGCGCCCTTCTTTAAGTACACGCATCAAGCGCAGCAAACAACTGTTAGGGGCAATAGCCCCCACCAAAGCTATCGTACTTTTTGGGCTGTTGCTGCAAGTTTTTTGGTGTTGATCTCCATTACATTTTTGAGCCAAGACAACTACTCCACAGCCGAAATTGAAGACGCCCAAGTCGCCTATATGCAGTTTAAAGATGGTCTAGATTTGGTTTCTAGAAACCTAAATAAAGGCACATCAACAATCAGTTACATCGATTATTTCGAAAAATCGACCAACAAAATTTTTAAATAGAAAAGCAATGAAAAAATTTATCCTAATTATCCTTTTTGCCCAAATGGCCCAGTATGGCGCTGCACAAACGGTCTTTGAAAAATTTCAAAACAGCGATGCGGTTTCCTACATATCGATCAACCCCAAAATGTTTCAACTCTTTGGTAAAATGAGCATCAATACTGGAGATCCCGAAGCGCAGGCCTACCTCGATATGGTCCGAAGTATAAAAAACTTTAAAGTATTGATCACCGGTGATGCATCAATTGGCGATGAAATCGGTGAGATGGTAAACAAAATGGTCTCTCAAGAAGCCATGGAAACCTTAATGACTGTCAAAGATTCGGATGCAAATATTGTTTTTTACATTAAATCAAACGACAATGACTCCAAAGTGGAACGCTTGTTAATGTTTTCTAAGGGGCTAAAAGGCATAGACCTAGACGTTAATAATGCCAACGTAGAAAATGTCCTATTGCTGCTTGAGGGTGCTATAGATTTAGACCAAATATCCCTGTTGACCGAAAAGATGGATTTGCCAGGTGGGGATCAACTTAAAAAGGCGAAAAAAAAGAATCAGTAATCCATAGTTAAAATGAAAAACTTACAATTACGAGCTGTTTTATGCGTCTTGATGACTTCTTTTCTTTTCAGTTGTTCAGATACGATGAGCCTCCAAAAATATTATGTAGAAAAAACTGAAGACGCTGATTTTATCATCGTAAACCTTCCCATTGATCTTCAACAATTTTTAAAAGATGAACTGACACCAGAAGAGCTTATAACGATGGAATCCATTCGGAAACTCAATGTACTTATTTTTAGAGGTAATGATCAGAATACTACCAAAATGGAGCGTGAGATTCGAGTTTTGGATCAAATTATCTCTCAAAAAAAATACAACAGTCTCACCGATTTTGGGATGCTAAAAACCAAAGGCAAGCTCGTATTTCTTGGTACTGAAGACAAAATTGACGAAGGCGTTGTCTATGTACGTAACCAAGACATGGGATTGGCTGTAGTTCGAATATTGGGTAATGATATGAACCCAAGTGCACTGCTCTTACTGACCAAAAAAATTAATAAAGCAGATTTTATTTCTGGGTTGGGTGCGCAAATTGAAGGACTTTTCAACACCTTAGAAAAAGTCGAAGCCGACGAAAAAATTTCTTTAGATCAAACGCTCTAAAATTAGATTCCTGTATAATTAAAAGGACTAATTTTTTTGAGTTCGTCCTTGACGGTATCAGCCACGTCAAGACCGTCAATAAAATTATGGATATGGGCCCGATCGATGGCAGCATTGGTTCGTGTTAGTTTCAACAAAGCTTCATAAGGATTGGGATATCCTTCTCTGCGAAGAATGGTTTGAATGGCTTCGGCAACTACGGCCCAGTTGGCTTCCAAATCACTTTTTATTTTGTCGGTATTGACCAACAATTTTTTAAGGCCTTTGTCCATTGATTTAAAAGCAATCAGTGTATAGCCAAAAGGGAGTCCTACGTTTCTCAAAACGGTACTGTCAGTAAGATCGCGTTGGAGTCTAGAAATGGGAAGTTTGTTGCTTAGAAATTCAAAAACGGCATTGGCCATTCCAAAATTCCCTTCTGCGTTTTCAAAATCAATGGGGTTGACTTTGTGGGGCATGGCCGAGGATCCGATTTCTCCCGTTTTGATTTTTTGCTTGAAATAATCCATAGAAATGTAAGTCCAAACATCACGACACAAATCAATATAGATTGTATTGATTCTACGAAGTGCATCGCATAGCGCTGCAAAGTGGTCATAATGTTCTATTTGTGTTGTTGGAAATGAATGCTTAAGTCCTAAGCCTTGTTCGATAAATCGAGTTCCAAATTTTTTCCAATCCAACTCGGGATAGGCCACTTTGTGTGCGTTAAAATTTCCGGTAGCTCCTCCAAATTTTGCGGCATGTGGCACTTGCAAAAGATGGGTTTTTTGTTCTTCCACACGATTGATAAAGACCTCAAATTCTTTTCCTAAACGGGTAGGTGAAGCGGGTTGCCCGTGTGTTCTGGCCAACAGAGGAATGTCTTTATACTCTTCTGCTAATGACACCAATGCTTCTTGGAGGTCTTCGAGATGAGGTAAGTATTCTTTTTGTAACGCACATTTTATCGAAAGCGGAATCGCGGTGTTGTTGATGTCTTGAGAGGTCAATCCAAAATGGATAAACTCTTTGTATTTGTGGAGGTCTAGTTTGTCAAATTCTTTTTTGATAAAATATTCTACCGCTTTGACATCGTGATTGGTTGTTTTTTCTATTTCCTTTATTTCTAACGCATTATCTTGGTTAAAATGGGTGTATATGCTTCGCAATTCTTCAAAAAGCGAAGGGTTAAAATCCGCAAGTTGCGGCAAGGGCAACTCGCAAAGTGCAATAAAATATTCGATTTCGACCTGAACACGGTATTTGAAGAGCGCTTCTTCAGAAAAGTAAGCAGCAAGCGTTTTGGTTTTTGACCGGTAACGGCCGTCAATTGGATTAATAGCATTGAGCGCGGTCAGCATCATAGTATCAAACGTTTGAAGTGCAAAGATACGGTACGCTTTGGAACTGAAAAGGATTAGAGCAATAATTCTCTTGCAGCAGCTTTAAATCCGGGAGATGCGGTTGGCCATTGTTTTTTGATTACGGCCTTTAATTCGGGTAAAATCCATGTGGCATGATTTTGCAATTGAATCAAAATTTTGATGGCAAAACTTTGAGTGGCAACTTTGGCGGGGAAAATCAGCCAATCAAAAGCAATAGAAACCAACAATTCGTTTTGCTTCTTCGTCAAATTGGCGCTAGGATTTTTACAGAAATAAAAGAGCAACTTGCTCAATGAACGTCGTACCGATTCATTTTTGATAGACGCTATTTTATTTAAAATTTTGGGCACATATGTTGTTAACTCCAAAAGGTTGTCCATAAAATAGCATTCCATAATCCAAGCACTCATCACTTGTCTTTGTGCACTGTTGTTTTTGAGACTATAGCTGACCATTATCGGAATAAGCTGGGGATGCTTTTGGACAAATGTTTTTCCCAGTTCGCGGTCCGTTCTTCGAGCACTTAGTTGGTCTAGCAGGTTTTCAAAGGCAGCAGTGATCAGCATTTTTTACATTTGAAGAATTTTGTACTCTTCATAGCAGCTGCTAATGGCTTCAAGGATTTGCAGGTCGTTGGACTCTTTGATAAAAACATCCGAATAGTTGCAGTTACGAAGTATTTCATCAATATCTACCTTTTGCAAATTGAGCAATTGGCTCAATACTTCACGATCAAATTTGGCCGCCAACAGGTTTTTGATTTCGTCATCGGCACGCATCTGTTTTAACTTGCGCATCTGTTGTGGATTTTTGCCAAAGAGATTGTGCAAAAAGTCTGCGGGATTAAAAAGTGCTCCAACAGCTTTAGAGAAAGCACCTCTCCCTTGGTTGCCGGCTTCATAACCCGAATTGGGTAGGCCTGAAATACTAAATCTTCCCGCTGGATTGATGGGGACATTTTTGGCATCGATGTCTAAATAACCGGTCAATTGATAGGGCCTAATAATGATTTCTTCCAGGGCAAATGCCAATTCGGTTAGCTTGAAGGTGTTGTTTCCAAACTTGATCATGTCTGCATTTACAGGGACTTTTAGTGGTTTGTATCCCAGATACGAAAAATATAGCGTATCATTTACTGCTACCGGAATCTCAAACACCCCTTTTGCGTCCGTTGTGGTTCCAATAACGCGTGTAAGGTTTACTACATGCACGCTTTCCATCGGGCGGTTGCTGGTTTCATTGAGAACCTTAGCTTGAAAGATTTGGGCAGGATTTTCTTCTTGACCTACAACATGCCATGCCGTCATGAGACAATATAAGAGTGCAAAAATGTGTTGTAGCGGTCGATTCATTGGTTAAAAATAGCAAGAAATATTATCAACAGTATGATTCAATAGAATTTAACCCAATTTTAGAACATAGCAGCCTGTGTTTTGAGAAAATCTACTAGTTTTTGGATGGCAATGCCCCGATGACTTATTTTATTTTTGGTGTCCATAGGCATTTGGGCAAAAGAGTTGTCAAATCCATGGGGTTGAAAAATCGGGTCGTATCCAAACCCGCCTGATCCTGTAGGTTGGTCTAGGATTTTGCCCTTTACAATTCCTTCAAAGGTATGTTGTTTTCCCTTGAGGTGTAAAGCAATTACGGTTCTAAACTGGCCCCCACGATGGGGTTGGCCTTTCAAATTGTGCAGAAGTTTTTGGACATTGCGCACTGCATTTGATGGGCTGCCAGCATAACGCGCAGAAAATACACCTGGGGCACCCCCCAATGCCGTAACTTCCAATCCGGTGTCGTCGGCAAAACAGTCCATTTTGTATTGGTTATAAATAAAATCAGCTTTTATCCACGCATTGCTCAGCAGTGTATCACCAGTCTCAGCGATTTCGTCTGTACAACCAATGTCGTCAAGACTATAAAGCTGAATGCTGCTCGGAATAAGTTTTTGTACCTCTTCTAGTTTATTTTGATTGTGCGTTGCAAATACAAGCTTCATTTATTGATGGTGATAAGGTTCGTTATTAAGTATGGTGTATGCACGATAGAGTTGCTCAACAAAAAAGAGGCGCACCATTTGATGCGAAAAGGTCATTTTAGAAAGTGCAATTTTTTCATCTGCCCGTTGATATAGGTCATCACTAAACCCATAGGGCCCACCAATGACAAAAATACAGCGCTTAGCTCCAAGGTGTTGTTTTTTTGCGATCCAGGAGGCAAAGGTGGGCGAATCCATTTGTTTCCCTTTTTCGTCCATGAGTACCAGATAATCTGCTGAAGTAACTTTATTGAGGATACGTTTGCCTTCTTGAATTTTTTGCTGTTCGACGGTTTGTGTTTTCCGATTTTTGAGATCAGGAATAATTTCTATACGAAATTTGCCGTACCGTACAATCCGTTGTTGATAGCGCTCGATAAGGGAGATCAATTGTTGATCGTCCGTTTTTCCAACAACAAAAAGTACGTTTTCCATCTTGCAAATGTACAGCGCCTTTATTTTTAAAGCCATTTTTTTAGACCATTTTAAATTCAATGTATCTTTGATGCAATCCTACACAAGCTATTTTGAAAAAAAGGGTCAGAGACATACCGGTTCTAAAAAAGTTGATTCAATTGTTGGATGCGATTTCCGTTCCCGGTTTTGAGGGTTTTTCTTTATATAGACTCATGGAGCTGTATATTATAGGTATTGTGCGGGGTACTTTGACGTCTCGAGCCGGAAGCATTTCCTTTAGTTTTTTTATGGCGTTGTTCCCGTTTCTTCTGTTTGTTCTCAATCTGATACCCTTTGTACCCATCGAAAATTTTGACGTGGTGCTGCTTAACTTTATCGAGTTATTGCTGCCCAAGGAGACCCAAGGGTTTTTCTCAGACATATTTCTGGACATACAGAGTAAGCCCCGTGGAGGGTTGCTGTCTTCGGTTTTTTTGTTGTCTATTTTTCTGACCGCCAATGGAGTTAGTGCCATTTTTGCAAGTTTTGAAGAGTCGTATCATATCAAAATTTCGCGTACCCTTTTTAAACAATACCTCTATGCGATGGGTGTTGGCGTTTTACTTGCACTGAGTTTGTTGTTGGCAGTGGCGGTTTTTGTGTTTTTTGAATTGTATATTCTTAGAAACCTACAAGGAATCTTAGAAAATACAGTAAACTGGATTCGTATCGGACAATTTTTATTTTTTATCCTTCTTACCTATTTATCGGTAGCTATACTCTATTATTTTGGAACGATCGAAACTCGAAAAATGCGCTTTTTTTCACCAGGAGCACTAATGACCACGCTATTGATTATATTGACAACCTACCTTTTTGGATTGTATATCGAAAATTTTTCTACCTACAACCAATTATACGGCTCCATTGGTGCTTTGTTGATTTTTCTACTCTACATCTGGATAAATTCCAATATCTTGTTGTTGGGTTTTGAACTCAATGCCACAATCACAAGCATCAAAAATAGTAGCCCATTTTGATGAAAATTGTGGCCTAAACTACAGGAGATGAATTTTGTAGATATAATCGTTCCGTTGCCACTTCCCAAGCCGTTTACCTATGCCCTAGAGGATGCAATGGTCCAACGATGCCAAATCGGAATGCGTGTCGCAGTCCCTTTTGGAAAGCAAAAAATATATACGGGTATTGTTGCCAAAATACATCAAAACCCCCCACAGCGTTATGAGGCCAAATTTGTTGAGCACCTCTTGGATGAAATCCCAACAGTAACAGAACAGCAACTCGAATTTTGGAATTGGATTGCGCGCTACTATCAATGTAACATCGGTGAGGTTCTAAAAGCCGCGCTGCCTTCCCTTATGTTATTGGAGAGTGAAATGCTCATCGCACAACATCCCGAGTGCCCCGACTATCAGACATTGACGTTGACCGACGACGAGTATTTGATCTTAGAGGCATTGCAGCTGAGGCCACTTACGATAAAAGACATTAGCGCAATAATTGCTCGAAAGCAAGTGATGCCGATATTGCATAAAATGGTGCAGTCCAAGTGGATTGAGCAGCAGCAATTGATCGCCGAAAAATACAAACCCAAAAAGGTGCGGATGATACGTCTCCATCCACGGCTCAAGGAGGCGCGTAATCTAAAGGCGGCCTTAGACGAGTTGTCGGGAGCTCCTCGTCAAAATCAACTTCTTCTTGCTCTTTTGGATCCCCAAGACAAAGCTGCTTGGAAACCAGCGGTTGCCTTGATGAAAAAAATTGGCGTACAATCCAATATTGCGCGTGTGCTGATTGACAAGGCATATATCGAAGAAACCTATCAGACCGAAAATCGTAAACTACTTCTTCACGACCCGCTACCTTCAGAAATTACATTATCAATCGCACAGCAAAATGCACTGGAGGGCATTCAAAGCGCTTTCAATTCCAAAAATGTAGTATTGCTTGAGGGAGTAACTGCATCGGGTAAGACCGCTGTTTTCTGTAAACACATCGCATCTCAGTTAGATGCCGGTAAACAAGTGCTTTATTTGCTACCCGAAATTGCGCTAACGGCCCAAATGGTCGTTCGACTGCAATCCTATTTTGGCAAAAGAGTGACTGTTTATCACTCAAAATATTCCGGTCACGAAAGAACAGAAGTGTGGCAAGATGTGCTTCATCATCGGTCAAATGCACAGTTAATCGTCGGTGCCCGCTCGGCATTGTTGTTGCCTTTTACAAGCCTGGGCTTGATTGTGGTAGACGAAGAACACGAAACCTCTTATAAACAATTTGATCCTGCACCCCGTTATCATGCACGAGATGCTGCTATTGCACTTGGGCACTTGGTAGGAGCGCAGGTAGTGCTAGGATCGGCTACGCCAGCCCTAGAAACTGCCTATCATGCACGCAAGGGCAAATATGGGTGGGTCCAGCTCAAAGAGCGATATGGCGGAGTTACCCCACCAAAAATTGAAATTATTGACCTCAAGGAAGTGTATAAAAAAAAGCAAATGAAAGGGGTTTTTTCATCGACACTTCACAAGGCAGTTTCTGATTGTCTCGAAAAAGGGCAACAAATTATTTTATTTCAAAACCGCAGGGGATATGCCCCAATTTTAGAATGTTTGAGCTGTGGCCATACGCCACAATGCACACAATGCGATGTAGCACTGACACATCATAAATCCAAAAATCAACTCCAATGCCATTATTGTGGATATCATATTCCGATTCCGATACAATGCCACGCCTGTGGCATGCCGCATTTGGAGACCAAAGGAACTGGAACGCAACAAATCGAAGCTCAGATAGAAGCACTTTTTCCTGAATCAAACGTTGCACGCATGGATTGGGATACCACCCGCGGCAAGTGGGATTTTGACAACTTGATTCAAGCTTTTTCAAATCAAGAAATTCAGATTTTGGTAGGCACCCAAATGTTGATAAAGGGGTTGGATTTTAAAAATGTACACTTAGTAGGAGTTTTACAGGCCGATCAATTGCTTTTTCAGCCCGATTTTAGGGCTTTTGAACGAAGTTTTCAAATGCTAAGTCAAGTTGCTGGTAGGGCCGGGAGGCATCACGATCAAGGTCGGGTGCTTTTGCAAACTTTCAATCCCCAGCACCCGATACTTCAGCAGGTTATACAATATGACTATGAAACATTTTTTGAGCAACAACTTGGCGAAAGAAAGCATTTTGAATATCCGCCTTTTGCACGACTGGTTCGAATTACCCTCAAGCACCGCAATTTGGGAACAACTCAACAAGCGGCCATTTGGTTCTGCAATGTAATAAAGCAATCCTTTGACGGTACTATATTGGGACCGGTTATGCCCCCCGTTGGTAGAATTAGAAATCAATATCTAAATCAAATTTTGGTAAAAATGGTAGATGCTACCGCCCGCAATAAGATGAAAACCCTTTTGCGGCACACCCACAAGAGCTTTCAATCTATAGGAGCCTTCAAATCGGTAAAAGTTGTGATCGATGTCGATCCTTTTTAACATACCCTAAAATCCTCCGAACCAGACCCGTATATTTAGAATGAATTTAAAATTCATTTTTTTATTAAATATATTTGGAGGTATTAAAATAATTATACTACTTTTATATCACCTGAACATAAGTAGGTTAAGTTCATGGTAAGATTTGGGGCAAAAAGGAGGAATTCGTTCCTCCTTTTTATTTTTTAATATATTTTAGTTGTAATTAAAAAAATATATATACTTTTACATCACCTGAACATAAGTAGGTTAAGTTCATGGTAAGATTTGGGGCAAAAAGGAGGAATTCGTTCCTCCTTTTTATTTTTAGCCCCATGGGTACACCCAAGCTGTGAGCCCTCTAAATTGTCCACTGAGCCATTCTAAAGAAAAATTGCTTCATAGTTTTGTGATATCGAGTTGATTGCCTTATTTTTGCAGCTCGAAAATTATAATTTATGAATCATTACGAAACTGTTTTCATTTTAAATCCCGTTCTATCTGAGACGCAGATAGAGGAAGCAGTGCAAAAATTTGAAGAATTTCTGACCTCCCGTAAGGGCGCAATCACCAGCAAAGAAAACTGGGGATTGAAGAAACTGGCTTATCCGATTCAAAACAAAAAAAGTGCTTTTTATCACTTGTTAGAATTTACGGCACCAGGAGAAGTTATCGATGCACTGGAAGTAGAATTTAGACGTGACGAGCGTGTGATGCGCTACCTCACTGTCAAACTCGACAAGCACGCACTTGCTTGGGCCGAAAAAAGAAGAAAAAAACTTAAAAAGCAAGCCTAGATCATGTCAAAAATCGAAGAACAACAACGCGGAAAAAAGGAAGGTGAAATCCGGTATTTAGCACCCCTCAATATCGACACCAGTTCCAAAAAGAAATACTGTCGTTTTAAGCGATCAGGTATCAAATACGTCGATTATAAAGACGGGGACTTTCTACTAAAGTTTGTAAACGAACAAGGTAAATTGTTGCCCAGAAGATTGACAGGAACCTCACTAAAATACCAACGTAAAGTTGCAGTAGCCGTCAAGCGTGCTCGTCACCTTGCACTTATGCCTTATGTTGGAGATATGCTAAAATAAGCTGTGCTATGGAATTAATTCTCAAACAAGACGTCACAAACCTAGGGTTTAAGGACGATATCGTAAACGTAAAACCGGGTTACGGAAGAAACTTTTTGATTCCTCAAGGAAAAGCCGTTTTGGCGACCAGCTCGGCAAAAAAAGTTTTGGCAGAAAATCTAAAGCAACGCGCTTTTAAAGAAGCAAAAGTTATTAAGGATGCTCAAGACTTGGCTAAGAAAATCGGTGCAGTAGAAATGCAAATCAAATCTAAAGTAGGTGCAGGAGACAAACTTTTTGGCTCGGTATCCTCACAAGATCTAGAGGCAGCATTTGAAGCACAAGGGCATACGGTAGAACGCAATCGTATCACCTTGCCTGGCCGTATCATAAAGCGTTTGGGCAAATACGAAGCAACCATCCGTTTGCATCGCGAAGTATCCATTCAGTTTCCCTTTGAAATTGTAGCGGATACCCAAAAATAATTGATGTTTTCTATCAACTTAAAACCCCACCTAGTGTGGGGTTTTTTCTTCCCATAATGCGCTATACTCGTTTATCTAAAGACCAATTCGAAGCCCTGCACCTAGAGTTTGCACGCTTTCTTGCTGCGCAGTCTATAGATGCCAAACAATGGCAAGAGCTCAAAACCAATCAGCCAGAATCCGTAGCGTTATTTTTAGATCGTTTTAGTGATTTGGTATGGGAGGACATTTTGACAAAAGTTCAATATCTAGAACAGTGGTCTGCCCATCAGCATATTTCCATCAAAAGAACAGACACCCAACTAGAGTCCATTATTGTCAAATCAAATTATACACTTCCGATAGATCAATCGGATGGATGGCAGTGGGTTTTAGAAAATATTCATAGTGATGAGGTGGTCATATATCGTGGGACAAAGCAGTTGGGAGACGACCCCAAGCGGGAGCTCTTCAAATTGATAGAGCAAGGGGCTGAGATTAGCGACGGTAGCCACTATAAGGTTTTGCACAATCTTTTTAAAACCCAAGAATAATTTAGATATTTGTCAATCAGACTTGCAACCATGGCTGTAAAACCAAGCATACCAAAAGGCACCCGTGATTTTTATGCGACTACTATTGCGCAACGAAACTACTTGAAACAAGTGCTGCAAAGAAATTTTGAAACCTTTGGTTTTGAGCCCATAGAAACGCCCACTTTTGAACGACTCGAAACCCTTATGGGCAAATATGGAGAGGAAGGAGACCGTTTGATTTTTAGAATTTTAAATTCCGGAGAAAAAGTCAAAAAGGCGGATCTTAACGCTTTAGAAAAAAACGACTTGAGAGCTTTTTCTGACTCCCTTTCAGAAAAAGCACTACGCTATGACCTCACCGTTCCTTTTGCGCGTTTTGTTGCACAATATCAAAACGAAATCGTATTTCCTTTCAGAAGATATCAAATTCAACCGGTATGGAGAGCTGACCGTCCACAACACGGACGATTTCAAGAATTTGTTCAATGCGACGCCGACATCATTGGTGATCGCTCGTTGCTTCAAGAAATAGAAATGATTCAACTCTATAATGCAGTGTTTGCTGATCTGAAGCTCCCAGCTGTGGTGGTCCGTCTAAATCATCGAAAAATCCTCGCAGGCTTAGCCGAAGCGATTGGCGCTCCAGAGCGCCTGATAGAGTTTACGATTGTTTTAGATAAACTAGACAAAATTGGGGTAGAAGGGGTTGAAAAAGAATTGATAGATCGCGGCTTTGACCCCAAAGTGATAGAACGGCTCAAACCGATGTTGGAACTTACGGGTACTCCAGAACAAAAACTTGATAAACTGGACACCATCTTGGGAGGTTTTGAGGCTGCTCGAACAGGAATTGATGAGCTCAAATATATTTTTCAAACCCTACAAAAACAGGGATTAAGTGCTGTGACACTTGATATTGACCTCACCCTAGCGCGAGGACTCAATTATT
>Ga0255776_10003400_pt1 | contig 17176 bp, 9 predicted proteins | sample 071ome_19_FD_179974 | JGI IMG/M metagenome (GOLD analysis project Ga0255776, IMG submission 179974) | Coastal salt marsh microbial communities from the Groves Creek Marsh, Skidaway Island, Georgia - 071413AT metaG (version 2) | ecosystem: Environmental > Aquatic > Marine > Intertidal zone > Salt... | reverse complement strand
GCAAGAATGTATTCTGCCCCGTTATGATATCTGCTAGTTTGATTAGATCATTTAATTCATAAGGTTCATCAAACCAATGCTTTTTAAACCCGGCTAAGCCGATTTGATTTAATGAATATATCTCAGCCGCCAGGGCTTTTTGCGCCAGCTCAAACCAATCAAAGTAGTAGCTTTTAATATCAGACCAATCGTCAGAATCGACTTCAACGTACTCACCTTTACGAAGCGTAAGTTTCACTACAGGAAACGTTTCCTCCTCAAAATGAATACGGCTTCCACACCAAAGTTCAGAGGTTTCAGGCCGACCTAGGTAACCCGTTGAAACAATGCTTTTACCATGCTCTAACCAATAAGCATCGAGTGCTTCGATGTCGCTCATTTCTTGCAATAGATCACCCTCGCAGTCACGAAGCTCATAAAGGGTCAAAACACATTTGAGAAGCGAATAACTATTTAAACTCAAACTACGGATACTGGTGGGATAGTAGTTTGCTTCAAATATCTGAGAGTCACCTTCTGCACCAAATTCCAGCTTCATTCGGTTATTTTGAAGCTCCAGAATCTCAAATACAGGCTTTTGAATGACAACTTCATTGCCTTTTTCTTTCGTATCTTCATTCAATTCCATTTGAGTAATACTCCTTTAAATACTCTTTGTAGATAAATTCAGCCCGTAACTCCTGCCGGGTAAGCCGCTCTTTTATACCACTGACTGTATGCCGAGGGCTTGAGCAACAAAAACACGATGTTGATTTAGGGGTATTGGCAAAAAAGCCTTCACAGTTTGGATACTCGATCAGCCATTCCAATTTACTTCGCCCCAAGTAGTTCTTATCTAAAATGCGTTGTTTTCTGCGTTGATAATGATGGCGTCTGATCGCCCGTTTGGTTGTTTTCATGTAAAACCTCTTGTACTGAGGCGGCCGCTGCTTCCAGCAACCGCATGGGTATAAGAGGTGTCATTAAGTGAAATAAGATCATTGCTACTTCCTATAGCGTCTCATGTTGATATCAGTGAAATTTAGAATGAAATAGTACGCTGACTAAATGGGATATCTATTCAGGCGACAGGTGGTGTGTCGTTTAATCAGGCAGGTATGTACGGGTTTTATTTAGATAGGAAGATGAAAGCAGATCAAAAGTCTCGGCCAGACCGTGCAAGAAGCGATGAATCACTTTCCTCAGCCTTAACGTCCGAAACGAGCGCAAGCCACTCTTGACCTGCTTTCAAATAAGGTGCTGGCTACCCGTAGCCCCCGCAGATGAGTTAACCCCCGCAGTAACGTCCGAAACGAACGGATACCATCTCGAGCCAGCACCTTATAAATTGATGGTAAACAGAGCGTATAAATCAAACAAGCGGTATCAGCATACTATCAAAAGACCTGTCGCCTTTTCAGGCAGAATTAATACCTCATTCAGAAGCTTTGCTTCTTAGGTGAATAGCAACCGCCTCTTTTAATGCGGCCTCTAAATCTTTAAAAATACTTTCACCCATTATGTTGCTTATTTCATGGTCGTCTTGTGATTCAAGTATTTTACTGTGATGCTTCCACTTTGTTTTTCGTTGTTTCTTCCAACTTCTTTGACAATTTACGTAATGGCTATTGTAGGTTTCAAGGCCATGCGGAAAACACCAAGAGCAACCAGTATCGTCACCGATCACTATTCGGGAGATCTTAATACCCGATATTTTCCACGGTACATCTGCCAAACCCGCTTCATTTTGACCGAATGCCTTAATAAGCCGACATTCTCTTTTCATTTTACTCTCCTCTAGTAAATAACTAGAAAAGAGCACCTTTTAAAATCTCAATTAACATTTTCAGTTCACCTTTAAGCCCAAGGTTTCTACCCAATCATTTACAGGCAGATTTAGCCTCAATGACTGGGTAACGATGGATTAAATAGGATTCAGGGTAAGAAGGTGAAAGCAGATCAAGAGTCATGGCTGCACCGTGCAAGAAGCGATAAATCACTTTCCTCAGCGCTAACGTCCGAAACGGGCTCAATCCACTCTCGACCTGCTTTCAAATAAGGTGTTGGCTACCATGTACCCCCCGTAGATGAGTTAACCCCCACAGTAACGTCCGAAACGAACGGATACCCTCTCTAACCAGCACCTTATATCGAACAAGCGTCTCTGAGGGAAAGTGCGAAGCTTCCTAAGAAACCAGCCTCTCTCCTTACGTCCGAAACGGTTCCGAGCCATACTTATTCGATATCAACCAAGATTAAACAGCACAATAAAATCTGACAAGCCACTTTTGCTTGATTGGAAACATACCTGTCGCTTTCTCAGGCAGATTCAATCGCCCTAAAAAGCTCTATTAAGTTTTGTATCAATTGAAGCTACATAACTGAACGGCATTTTGGCATACTCCTACAAATGGTTAGGAAAACCAACGAGTTACAAAACCCTCAGCAGTAAGGTTAAAGGAATGAATCTGCCAAATAGCCCCCTTCCTCTGTCACCAGAGCAATCACCAGAATCATCAAATAATAACCAAGCAACCATCTCGCTTAGTGCGCATGACTTACGCTGGGATCAAATTCTTCGTTATCGACTTATTGAAATCATTGCGTATTGGGAAGGTCGGTTAACCACCAACCACCTGTGCGATACCTTCAAGATTGGCCGGCAACAAGCATCGAAAGACATTAATCATTACAAAAATGAGCTTGCACCCAACAACCTGGAATACGACAACCAGCTAAAGGGTTATCGACCTGGTGAGGGTTTTAAACCGCTATTCACATCAGGCACGCCTGATGAGTATTTGAATCTCTTGTATCAGAACCAAATATTGAAAAAGTCTTTTCCTGAGTTTGGTATGAAGCCAGTCAGCACTCTGGCTATTCAACCTCCTGTCCGTTCTGTGAATCCTGAAACACTGCGACCAATCATTGAGGGAATTCGTAAGCAGGAACGCCTGGAGGTCGACTACGTGTCTATTGCGTCTCCCAATCGCGAAGGCCGAATCATTAGCCCCCACACCTTAGTCCATAATGGTGTCCGCTGGCATGTTCGAGCTTATTGTGAAAAGAATAGCGATTATCGAGACTTTGTGCTGTCTCGCTTCAAAAGCGTCCCAGAATCGATTGGTGCCACTATAAATAAGAAAGAGCAAGATACCCTTTGGAATACGCCTCTTACACTCAAGCTCTCACCTGACCCTCGACTCAGCCAAGATCAACAAGAAGTTTTGATTGAAGAATACAGCATGCAGAATGGTGTGCTTGAAATTGAAACCAATGCAGCTCTCGCCACCTATGTATTACGAGAGCTTCAAGTGGAGCATCGTTTCCTTGAACAAGAAGCTACAGCCCAGCAATTGATCTTGACGAATTTGGCCGAAGTTAAGCCTTATTTGTTTGATACTTGATTAAGATGTGTCGCTTAAGCAAGCAGGTCATTTCCGTCTCACCTACAGCACTATGGACGGGATTTGATTCGCTTATTAATCTTAAGCCATTCAAGGCAACTAGGTTGTAGATAATGAGCAATAGTGACACCCATCAAGATTCGAAATTCACTAAGCTGTGTAACCACCCTCTATTTCATTTCTATCTACTATTCGGACTCGCCTTCACGATTTCTGACGATAATTGGATTATCACGCTTTTCCTGACGATAACCTTTATCAGCATTTATCTAGCAGGCCGATTAGTGTGGTGGTTAATTACAGGGCCATAAGAATGGAACGTACTGTGAATCCGTTACCTTACCCGCCCTTCAAGATAGCAATATGCCTATTGGTTCTAATGCTTTCATTGACAGAGCCTTATTCAGCCCTGACCAATCAATCGATTAGTTACGCGACTACATTCGGCTATTGGTTAGGGATATGTCTTATTATGCTTCCGAGCAGACTGATATGGTGGATTCTAACTGGCAGGTAAATTACGGCATAAAAGAGCCTTTCGGCTCATCTATGCTCTTGTCATAGATTACATTTGAATTGTATTTCCGAGTATGTAAATATTGACTGGCGTTCAAGGTACGCAAGCAGATCCGCATCGCGAAGCAATGGCAACCTTTTCTTCATACTGACATATAGTACTTTAAGCTCGATTTAAGCTAGCGGATCGGCCTTTTCATAGAGCTTTGACTGAACTATTGGAGTCTGTATGTTAATCGATCAATTCATTGAAAATCTAAAAAGAGCAGCTAAATCAGAAAAGAAGGCCGCTCACTCTTCAAAAAAACTCTCATTCTATCATAATGAAATTGCGAGACTTTCCGGCTTTGAAAGTTGGACATTCTTGCTTAAGCACCTTCAAGAGCATTTTGGCACCATACACGTCGACCCCGACACTACACATATCAGAGACAAAGTTAATAAAGCAATTCTCAAAGCATTACCGTTAACCCGCCAAGAATATGTGACTCGAGATGTAAGAGCTTTTGTCATCAGTAACTTTGAGAAAGTAAAAACGTTTTCTGCTCCTAATAAGAATACCGAGAACGGATACACTCATCCTACTGTGATGATAAAAAATGATGTTGTAGAGCATTTTCAAGCGATATATCCAGCCCATATGTTAGAAGCTGCGATCAATGCAATAGAGGAAGAAGGGCCATGGTGCATAGACGACTCAGAAGATATGATCGATGAGTTTTATATGGGAAGCTGGTAAAGCTGAGCCCTTAAGATAAATATGATAAGGCTGCCTAATACGGTAGCCTTTTTGATTTTTATTCTAGTACTTTCCTGGTCAAATCTAAGTCAATGCCAGTCTCGTTAACGCAAAAAAACAGATCTAAAGCTAAAGCCGAGCTAAAGGGGATTTGAATGCTAAGTTTTGATGAGTTTATACAAAAACTTATTACCCTTACGAAAGGTCACGATTGGCTTCATGCTTACATTGATAAATCAGGCTGCTTTTGGATTCAGAGTTATGGCGGCATGGGTACTACTATTTTCAAAAAACTAGAAAGCCAGCATCCGTTTGTAGGTTATATAAAGAGCTTAGTAACGGATGGCAAACTTCAACAACAGGACTTTCAGTATCAATACGAGGCCGGTGGAGAAGAATTGGCAAAGTTGCTGCCAAACATAACTGCCAATCCAGATGATGTATTTAATGAACTCGAAAAAGCACGGGTAAGTGGAGAGCTATCCCGAGTTATTGGAAAAGGAAAGCCTAGTAGTGAATAGAGAGTCTAACAGTTTTACCAATTGGTAGTATACGTTTCACAAAGTAGTGTGGACAAAGGCCTCTAAATCAAAATAGAGGCCCTCTTATATATTTACTATTTAAGCTTAAAGAAAGAGTTAATCCAATAAAATCGCCTTCTGCATCAGCATCTGATTATTCTGATAAAACGGTACATCGGTATTGCCCAGAACCGTTGCAGGGATGTTTGCCAGCTCCGCTAAGTTATCCATGGGCACGACAACTGACTTGGCTCCGTTTTCAGAGAGCATAGTGATCTTGTCAGCAAAATTAATGGACCGCTCAATAGCACCACCTACCGATATATTACCCAGTACCGCAAGGCCCGCCTTAAGGTTCTTCTTGTACAGCGCAGACACAATGGCTATATAAACAGCTGAGCCGATGCCGGTTGATATCGAAGCGCCTAGCATATTGGTGACTTGGATGGTGATGTCGTAATTTTTAAGTGAATGCTGCTCACTCAGAATTGTCTTCTCATTGGCTTTAATGTACTGGTAGGTATTCTTGATGTTTTCCTTCACACCAGTATTACTGACACCAGAAATATTGAGCTTACCTGAACCTGATGTAGTCACAGCTTCAATGCGCACAAGAGCTACATTGTCACCGTCGCTCGTGCTGGTGTAACAGACGCCAGGTGGTAGTGGCGTATTTTCAATTAGGTGCGAGCCTTTCTCTTCAGGCAGACCAACGAAGTGTTCTTCCTGAGTTTCTTTGTCGATGTACGAGAAGTTGGTATCCCAGAATTCCATACCGCCAATGCGCTTTAACTGTTCTTTAACGCGGCGACGCATTTCAAGAGCTATCTCAAGGTATTCGCGAATGTCTTCTTTTGTAAATTCACCATCAGGATGCAATAACTTGATTAGGCCTGAAACGGTCTTCTTAACAGGCTTGGTATCACGCTGTTTCAAGTGTGAGCCTAATGAAAAGTATTCTTCAATGGCATCAGTGAAGGTAACGCGCCGGAAAGATTTCAAAGCCTCAGAAAAGTAGTCAGTACTAAAGCCAAAGTTGGCTGTAAAATGCTGTGGCGCGAACTTAATCATCTCCCAGCCAGGCAGATAGAAGTGGATACGATCTAGAAATGCTGTGTCGTTATTTACTTCATCAGAAAGCGGGCTAAATAGATGAGACGTCTGTAATACCGTTTCTACAGGCTGGTTGATATTACCGTTAAGGATAATTGAAGCCACACCGGTGATCTCACCGCCTGCGCCTGCACGAGAAAACGAACCGGACTCCATATAATCCTTCATCAGTGGTACAGCATCTTTGTCCTTAAAGATCTTGTCGGTCGCCTCATCAAAACAGATAGCATCCCACTGGCCTACCGCGCCCACTTTACCTGTAGAGCCGTGAACAAATAGTTTTGCAACTGTGCCCTGACCACCTGAAATCAGTACAGCATAGGGCGTAAGCTCTTTAAATACGAAGGACTTACCGGTAGAACGCGGGCCAAGTTCAATAAAGTTGAAGTTACTTTCCACCATTGGCAGTAAGCGAGCAAGGAGTAGCATTTTTATCCGATCACTCACGCCTTCTGCACTTGGCTCATAACCACAGCTTCTCAGCAAAATGTTTAACCATTCACTTTTGCTAAATTCTTTACGTTTGTGGACAATCTTACTGTTATCAAAGGTCGAGAGCTGAATTGGCTTAATGTTACTCACAACAAAGGGGTAAATATTCTGGCCGATTTTAATGTCTGGATCGTATTCGACGTCAATAATGGCCCAAATACCGCCCATCAGCATTTTCTCATGCTCTTTGACTAAACCATCACGAATATTGCCGTTACTGATATTACTGTTTTGGAGTTTGGCCCAATAAATATCTTTTTTAGCATCCAGCTCAACAGAGATTTTGTCGATGATTTTATACCGGCCTTTTTCTCTGATTTTTGAATGAATCAAAGAACTTTCTTCCGGATTAACATAGTGCTCGCTAAGAATCTTCTTAACGTTTTCCATGCCTTCCTTAATCTTTTCTTCATCATCGGTAGAGCAGGAATTGGCAATCAAATATTCTAATACAAATACCGGTACGTTGGCGCCAACCTTTACCATGCGCACCAAATCTTTTTTTACCACATAGCCTCTAAAGTGTTCTAACAACTTGTGGTCTAAATCATTCAAAACGGCCATCGCCTTTTCCTCTCTCGTATTCTTTTTAATAACTGGCTGCTATTTCTATGGTTTTAAAACAAAAGACCTTTAAAACAACCCACCCAGGTCTCGGTCGTTGTTCTTTTTAACCACAACACGATCCAGCTGCTGCTTCGTCATCGCGTCTACCAGTTGCACTTCTACTTCATCATGGCCATCAAAGGTGTATTCTTTGGTGACGTCACTATTACTCTGCACAGTAATGACATCGCTCTTGTTAACCTGGGCTTTGTTAGCAAAAAACAGCAGCATTACCTTACGTTCTTGTGTAAACAAATTGCCCTCGCCACTTTCCGCCATATTTTCTGCACTAAGCTTCAGTTGATACAGCTCACCAGTCACACTAGTTAAGTCGTGTTTATTGGCAATCGTTACTGGCAATTCACCCATGCCATCACTTTCTTGCTCCCAACAGAAGTAAGGCGTTACCAGCTCCTGAGGGGCTAAGCCACCATGTGCAAAGCCATAGGTTCCAGGAGTTTTAAACGGGTTCATGTTACGGGCGAAGTAGAGATAGTTGTAGTCTTTATAGCCCTTAGCGACTTCAATAAATTGAGGAGTTAAATCATCTTGCTTGTCACTGGTCCAGATAAAACGCTCATCAATGTAGTTTTGACCTGAAGGCTTGACTACAATCTTATCTGATTCGCTCAGCAGGCCAGTCAATACGAAACCATGGTCGGTGATTAAATAGACTTTTCCATAGCCGATATTGAGTAGCTGATTAATCTTTTCGGCAAAAAAATCGATAGATTCTGGGAAGTATTTGAGCGCCTTATGATTGAGCTTGTCACCCATGTCATCGATGTCTTTATAGGTACAAATTAATACTTGGCCCGATAGCGCCTGTTCACTCACTTCATCCAACCGGATGTAGTCAATATTAATGCTTGTATTTTGTGCCGAAAGATACTTTTCTCGCTTGTTTTGAACAGCCTCAACCACACCATTAGCCATGTAGATATGACTCATGTTGTTTTCAGTTTCAGAAGGACAGTCGGCCATAATATGTTGGCGAGTAAGCTCACTATGGCTTCCAAGCTGCTTCACCTTGATAGCAACCTGTTCGGCAATTTCATAGGCCACGCCATCGCCTACGATAACGGCTATTTTGTTGCTCTTTCCTGGGCTGGCATTCTGAGTATCACGGTCAATGATCGCTTGTAAGATACCCGTCTGATCTTCCTGATACTGGTCGAAGTATTGAAACCATTTATCTAAAAACAGCGTGACGTATTCTTTGTAGCGTTCTTGAAATGGCTCTAAAGCATCGCGTTGTTGCAAAAAATCGGTGTACAGATTACGTATGGCAGTATCGAGTTGGCAGAAGTGCTTTTTATAAAATTCAACGCATTCAGCAAAGCTGCTTAAATACGCCATATCCTTCGGATCAAAGTCGAGCAAGGTAATAATGTCGTTCCAAAACACAATGCCAAGCGCCTGAGCCTGCTTGCTTTGATGGCGTTGTTTGAGCCTAGCAATTAGCTGTGCTGTTTCTCCTTGAGCCAGAGACTTGTTGGCTAGTTTTGCACCTAGCTCTTTTAACCAAGCCTCATCCACTTGTCTGAACGGGTGGTCTGGGTTGACGTTCCAAATGTCGGCACTGTCTAAAAAAGAGGGCTGTAGCTTGTATTTTGCAAGGTATGGCTCAAATGAGCCGCGATAGCTCATGGAGTCCAACCAGTTGCCGTAAACTGTTAACAAGGTCTTGTCGCAATTATTCGTCACTATGCCGTTTAACATAGCCGTGACAACTTCAGATGCTAAAGTCGCGGCGGGCTTGTCGATATATTCTTGGCCAAGTAACTCATTCACCTTGCGGTAGAAGGTCTCGCGTAACTGCGCGTCGTATTTCTCGGTAGCATAGGCTTCAGGGTCGTGTACAAAGGGCAGTAGCTCTTTGTCTAAATCGAAGATTTCAGAGGCGCCTTTGTGGCTCAGGTCCATCCAGTAGGTGCGATCTTTACCCACGCTCACTTTTGCCGCAGCGATCAACTCGTCTTTCGGCAAGTTGATATTCAAATTTAAGGTCTGGTGGACCTTGTCTTTAATGTAGTTCTGCAAGTAACGAATTTCGATGCAGCCATTGGTCTCGCAATACTCGCGTGCAAAGCTCAAATCATCTTTGTTGAGCTGCGTGTAAATGAGGTACTTATGCTCAGACGTAGGATTGTCTTGCAAGGCCTTCTCAATGCGATATTTCGCTTCCAACTCATCCAGTTCGCCATTGGTGCGATAAACATCGCAAACGCCCTTCAGGCTCTTTAATAGAAAATCCGCCTCACCGCTTTCATCAATAAACACGGCTACAGAGTGCTGCTCTAGAATGCGCGCTATATCTTCTTTAAACCAGGTATCAATCATAGTCAGGCATCCTTACCAATCGGCGTTCAAGTATTTTTTCAGCTGGCCTGCATTCAACACGTCATAAGCCAGCATTTTCTTTTTCTGCAAAGGCGCAATGTTTTTGCCTACACCATCATCGAGAATCGGGTTGTAGCCTTCGGCTAATAGCTCGTCGATTTTTTTCTTAAAGGCGTCGATTTCCTTCAATTGCTTAAAGATGCGCTCTTTCTCATTTTGTGCTTCTGCGCTTTCATTTCCGGCAATATCGCTCTGACGGTTTTGTAAAGCGCGTTCGCGGTTTTCGATATACACAGAGCGTAAGCGCAGTAAGTTATCGCGGCTCCATTTGTAGATAATGATGTAACAGTCGAAGCCTTGTTCTGGGCCGCTGGTTAGATGCCAAATGAATGGGGTCTTGGGCAAATACATATACAGATTTAGGTGATCTGAAAGTTCTGCGAAGAAGTACTTATTCAGGTAATCATGAACTGGCCTGCCCAGCACAGAATCAAAGCTTGAGTATTGGGCAGTACTAAACCCTTTCTCGAGAAACTTCTCTTCGAGACGATCAAGAAGTACTTTCTCACCGGCATTAGGCACCAAAGGGATAATTCCGTCCTCATCCTCCATCAGTATTTCGCGGACCATATCGGCTAAAAATTCCATGGCCAAGGTTTGCATGCGCTGCTTTGGTATAACCTTACTTTGTTTGAACCAATACCACACGTTGATCGGGTTGACCTGATGGCGCATGCAGAACTCTTCTAAATCATTGTTCTTCTGGTATAGGTTTGGGAAATGACTCTCAATGGCCTCACGCTCTTCCGAGGAAAACTCAATAACAGGAAGGCCTTTAATAAACTCGTTTGTAGCGGTGAGCGAGAAATTATCTATTATTTTATTTTCTGCTATAAACTCATCTCGAGCCTGCGAGCAAATTGGCATTCCACCAATGCTATTTCCTTGTTTGGCCAGAACCATTTTTTTATCACTTTCCGTCAAACTGTATAATCTGAAAACTTCCTCATTGATCATGGCTTCCTGAACAAGTACCCGACTCAATAAAGCGTTTTCAAAACTAAAGTAGTCTTTTAGGCTCTTCTTAATATCGCCCTGAAAAAACTTATTAATTGGTGAGTCTGAATATCGAACTTCAAGGAGTGAAAATTGCTCCAAATATTGGTAGATAGAGATATTGCTTTTACTTAAAGGTTTCAGATATCCAAGAGATTCAGTCGTTGGTGGTGCAAGAGGAATTCTCTTTACGTCATTGGGCTGTTTGTTAACCGTAGGATTCAGGCAATCCGCCATGTAGAAAGCAAGTTTAGAGTTTAGAATTGACAAGGCATACAGGACATCAAATTGCGGAAATACAGCTGAAGATCCCATATCAAAAAGAACATTTTTCTCCAAGAGTCTAAAGCATACGCCTTTTTGCCCACTGCCTGAATAATTCACGCCTTCATTAAAAGAGACTTCTGCAGGTGGGATATTGTAACTATTTTGTTTTTTTATGTAATTGCAGTCGTCCTTCCAATCTACACATAACCAATTATTACCTTGCCACTTTCTAAACTTACCACCTTTTGTGTAAAGCACCCATTTCTTATCGCCTTCACCATCATAGATATCACGCTTATCAATTTCCCACCATAATCTTAAAGCACCGTTGTTATTTCCTGTTTTAACTCCCGAAACAACATCAGCGACTTTATAAAGTGGAGATTTAGTAAATTTCTCTCTTAATTCTTCACTAATCCAATAGATAAACGGCAAGCTCTCAATTAGCAGGAATTTACTTTGTTTTATCTTGAAAACTTGTTTATTTTCAACATTATCAATAATGTCCGTTAAGGCATGAGTGAAACTTGATTTCTTATGTTTTTCTTGGAGCATGGTATCAACATCAATAAATATGCTTTCTCTATCTTGTTTATTCTTTCTGAGCACATAAAAACAATTAGAATCAAGAAGAACATCGCCACCAAATAAATTCACTCGGTCCAAACCATAGTCGACCAGAATATCCAAGTGTAATTTGTTAACAATAAACTTACGTACGCCGTCAAATGTCTTGATGAACATAAACGTATTCGGGTGAATCATAGCCACTAAACCATCGCTATGCGTCAATTCGCAGCAACGCTTTAAAAAAGCACTGTAAAGATTTGTGTGAAACTTTGATGGCTTTTTATAATTTTCGTCAACAAATGTCTTTAAATCAGCCCCAAAATCACCACTATCGGTATATGGTGGATTAGCAGTCGCCACATCATATTCAGTCGTTAATAACTCTAAAAACGTTATAGCATCTCGCGTTTTACTGGTGAGAAAGGTGTTCGAGCCTGTACGTGCATATTGCTCTACTGCTTGGGTAAGGTTGCTAAAGAAGTTGGCCGCAAAGTCCTGATGTTCGGTGAGTTCTGCCTTCGCAAATAGATCATCCTCTGCGCGCTCTTCAATAGCATGTAGCTGTTTGTTCAGTTGCTCATCGATATGCACCAAAGAGCCGAACTTATAGGCGTATTGCAGATCGTTCCAGATTTTTTCAATCAGCTCTTGCTGATTGCGCTCGACTCCTGCGTCTTGTTCAAAGATATGGCGCACTTCATTGTATTCTGGCAGGTAAAAATCAGACGATACGACTCTGAATTTCAGCTCGCCCACTGTGCGGCGTTTTTTCTTAGCTTTGATAAATAAGCCCAGCTGGGCCAGCTGGATGGCGCGATCGTCCAAATCGATGCCATGCAGATTGTTTTCAATAATGAGTTTAGGAATGTCTTTTTCGTTGTAATCAGCGCCGTAGTTTTCAATTTGGTCCAAATAAAGTTCGTAATAGAAATCGAAGGCGTACAACAAAAAGTTTCCTGAGCCGCAGGCTGGATCAATCGTGCGTACTTCATGTAACGGTTTTGGTGTGCGCGTTTGCGTTGTTGGTGCATTGGCTATTTTATAGCGCTGTTTGATCTCTGACTGGGGGTACATCTCTAGGTACATTTTACCCAATGAGTTCTCCACCAAAAACTGCACCACCCAGCGCGGGGTATAGACCTGCGATTGCAGTGACACCTTGTTGTATTCGGTTTTGTCTTTGCTGTCTTTATGGGCCTGCTTTTTCTTATTGTTATAGCTTTCGTACATCCAGCCCAGTACATCATCACTTTGCCAGATGGTCTCTTCTGATGAGTCATTGGCTTGTGCATCAGTATCCACCGCATTAAAGGCGTCGATAATATCGTTTAAGCTCACGGCGTCTGGTAATAGTGCGTACGGGTAAGCTTTGCCGTACAAAGGCAAGGTTTGCCCTAACTCATCAAAGGCGGCTTTTAAATAATCGCGAATGCCTTCCAGCTCTTCATCACGCATGTGCGGATTCATTTCTAACCAGGCTTTATGCCCGAATGAACGATCACCATGCTCGCTTTGCTTGGTTAATATGGGCGGGAATAAGCTGGCAGCTTCCATTACTTTGATGGCTGCCAGGCGGTTGAATAGCGTAAAGGTTAATTCATCCAGTAATTTTTCACGGGCGCTATCATAACAGCCTGTTTCACCGATATGATTATCCAGCATAACGACGAAGCGTTCTCGCTTGGCTTTAACTTCCTCTGGCAGTTTTTCTACCTGGGCGGCGTCCATTTGCTTGGTTTTACCAAAGCCAAGCCTGGCGAATTGCTTGTCGAAGGCGGCTTCAATCAGCTCTCTTAAATGATCTACGTGGTCAGCTAATTTCATGGGGTTACAGTCCTTCGTTATTGATATTGGTTTCGACATCAATCAACAATTCGATTTCATCATCGGGCTTGGCGGCAGCGAGCGCCGTTAGCTGCGTAGTCAGCAAGGTTTTGTATTCCTGTACTGTCATCACCTTACTTGGTACTTTCAATGCTACCTTGCGGGGCTGTTTCGGTGCTGGTGTTGGGACTGGAGTCGGGGCTGGTGCAGGCTCGCCACCAGCAGGACCAGGATTTGGTGTAGGCTGCGGAGTGGGTACAGGCTCAGGCTGCGGCTCTTCTGTGATAAAACTGCTTTGCACAATAAGCAGCTCGCTATCTTTTAGCGGTGCTTGGGCGGTGTAGTTCAAAATATCAGATAGTGAAAAGCCGCTATTTGAGCAACTAATGCTGTACTCAAGTGCAGGCTCACCGACGACACGCTTGTCAGCGTAGGCTTTTAGGGCATCAAGCTTTTGCTGGTTTTGCTGGTTCGGCGCGACGGGATAGCTCTTCAGTTCACGTAAAGCAGCATCGATTTTACCGCTGAGAATTTGATACTCATGACTCATTCCAGCAGAAGCGGTCTTAACTAACTTGTAATAGGCATCTTTTACAACTTGTACTTGTTGCTGAAGATTACCGAAGTTTTTCACCATATCCTGCTTGAATAAGCGCTCGAATTCCTCATGGGCCTCTTCAATGTTGTTGTCACTGCGATCAGCCTTTGTCAGTTCACTGCGAACGTCATCAATAAACCGTTTAAACTCTTTAACTTTAGGGAAGTTCTTTTTGATGAATTTTTGTGCTTTTAATATAGCTTGGATCGCGTCACTGAAAGTGTCGCTATTAGTAAGCAAGTACTCGACTTTTTCGATGTAGTTACTCTCGGTAACCTTACCTGCGTAGCCTTGTAGATCTTGCTTTAAGCCAGCCACTTTAGGGAATAATGCGTCGAAGTCCTGGACAGTATCGCTCAGGTTGGTAATAGCGCTGATAAAGTGTTCAGCCATTAAGCGAATGCTGTCGGCCAAGTCAAAGTCGTTTGTATTCCAATCTACCTTCTTGCCGATATGATCCTGTGTTTCCAGCTCCATAAGCAGTTGTACTGCCTGGTTCTTTTGCGCAGCGCTTAACGTGGCAGTAATCGACTTAAAGGATGCTGATTTAAACTTAGTGGTATTGGTAAAGGCATCATGAACGGCTTTTTGTTCATGAGAGAAATAGGTGTCGCCATTAAACTTAACGGAAAGCCGACCTGCACGAAATAATGCTGCAAGTGTTGCAACTAGCGTCCCGTAGTTATAACCCCAGGGCGCACCGGATAAGTCCGTTTCTAAGGATTTACCATCCATATAGCGGGATTTTATTTTGGCGTTGATCTCTTCAACAATTTTAAGGTGATCACCGGTGAAATTGCCGTGTCCGTCGAAGAAGGCAAAATCATTGGCGGTAAATAACTTATTTAGACTTTCTTTATGTGTACTGAAAATCTTTGATACCAGACTATCTGAGAGCTGACTAGATAAGCGCTTGGTGTAGATGTTTTTCACCATTTTTCGCTGATTATCTGCGATAGTCCCTTTAAATGTATCAGCATTCAAAAGATGCTCGTCGAACATGTAAATAAGGGAAGCATTATGATACGCGTCTTGTATTAGCCCCCTCAAAGTGCGTTGTTTCTCTTCTCTTATAACTTCAAATTCTCTTATGATCTGTCGCTTATCGGCGTCCTTTTCATTTGAATACTTCTCCTCCATATAGGCGTAGCGCATGACTTCGCCTATTAACTTATCAATTTGGGAGAACTCAGCGGTATCTGGCACTAAGGTGATGAGTTCTTTCTGGTACTGTGTATCTAGTTTTAATTGCTCGATAAAATCTTGGCGATCATCACTAATGTTGAACAAACTGTAGGCTGTGACTTTTAAGTGCTTGCTACCTGCTGGCGCTAACTCATCGTCTTGGTCCGATAACACGCTAAATTTGAAGGAATCACTGCCATCGCTATAGGACGCAACAGTATTGAAGGTTTTGTAGTCCTTCAGATACTTTATTAACTCACGCTTTTTGCTGAAAAGTTCGACATCAAAATCTTTCATTTCTTCGAGCATTTTGCCCTCAAGATCTGATGTGATTTTGTAGTTGTTGTTTGATAGCAGTAATACTTTTGCTTCAAGTAGGAGCTTAAGCGCATCTTCGATTGCAGGCTTTACTTCATAGTAAGACGTAATGTCAGTAATGTAGCTTTTGGTAATATTTTCGACCGTTGGTGCTACTACTTCAGAGTCAGCTAAAAGGTGCATGGTTTTAAGCAGTTTCTCGCCATCAATGCTGCTGCCATTTTCCTTTAATATTTTTCGGCTTGTATCGTATTTGTTGACCAATCCTACTGGCGGTGCAGTTTGGGCCTCATCACAGATCGCGAATCCTGGTGTAAAGCTATACAACTCTTTGTCACGCATTTGCTTACGCAGCACATCAAACGTCGTGATAATCATGCCTCGTGCTGCGATTTGGGTTGCAACTAAAGCGTTTGAGCTAAATAAAAACTTTTGCAGAATATCGAACTGATATTTGTGGAATGGGTAATAAACAGCAAAATTTTCAGCTGACTCCGTTTTAGTTGGAAACGATGACTTGAGGTTGGTTGCATCGCTGATTAAGCCTTCATTTTTCTGATGATAAGCGAGTAGGTCTTGTTTTGCTTGCTCTGTTTTTTGAAGTAATCGACTGCGAATGATGACGTCTACTTCAGTAGACTCGAGGTGGATCTTGGTTTTAAAGCGATCGGTAACTTTGGTTAAGCTGCTGCGACTGACGTTGGCATTGTTAATCACGTCGTCGAGCTTTTCTTGTGCAATCGCAATGGTCCAAACTTTATTGCTTATGCTCGATAGCGATTCGCTAATCCCTTCCAAATCTAATAGCGTGAATTTCTTTTGGCTGATCGCTTCACTCGCCTCGTCGAAGACAAAGACCAGTGTTTCTTCTGAGTTAAACTGAAGGTATTTTTCCAGTTCCGTTTTAAATTTACTGGCAGAAAAATCTTCTATAGAAGCACTGTACACATTTTTGGTGTCTTCATAGTCTGATTCGCTGTAGCCCATCTCTGAAAAGGCTTTTCGCATGACTCTGGCAACATGGCGATTGCTTTTCTTGAGTTCATCCCAGTCCTTCGACTCGAGTTTTTGGGCGATCGCTTTGAACTCGTCATACTTGCCATCGATAAGTAGATCGAACTCCATGTAACCATAAATGTCATCACGAAAGCCGAGATTCTTTAGCAGATTGGCAAATAAGGTGAATGCTAGCCCGCGTTCGGTGTTCTGTTTTGCGACATCTAAGAACACCACGCGGCTGTTAATTGCGTCAAGGCTTCGAATTCCATTTTCGATTAGGCCTTCATCCGAGACTCCTTTAAGCCTAGGTATAAAGCGGTCTCTGGCGGGGGTTCCGTTAATAACGGGGTTATCTATGATATAACCAAGCATCTTTCCGAAATAAGATTTTCCAGAGCCATAAAAGCCTGACAACCAAACCCCTGTTTCTTTGATATTGGAGGTATATGTTGTGGTGAAGGAACTCAACCAAGTTCCAATACCTTCGGTCACGATGTATGACTCGATTTCATGCTGAATTTCTGTTTCAGATCGGTCTTCAAGGTCGATAACGTTTTTAATATCTTCTTTAAGATCTAACGTTAGTATTTCGTTAATTGTTGTCATGATGCTTTTAATCCTTATTGCACTAACGTACAGCGGT
>Ga0255776_10003398_pt1 | contig 17186 bp, 11 predicted proteins | sample 071ome_19_FD_179974 | JGI IMG/M metagenome (GOLD analysis project Ga0255776, IMG submission 179974) | Coastal salt marsh microbial communities from the Groves Creek Marsh, Skidaway Island, Georgia - 071413AT metaG (version 2) | ecosystem: Environmental > Aquatic > Marine > Intertidal zone >... | reverse complement strand
CTGTATAACCTGCTTTTATACAAGAAAGGTATTCGCTAATAGGATTTTGCGTGACCCATCTTTTGAAACCCTATCTACCCGGTTTATTGCTTCTTTGTTTGGCTCAATGGTTAGTAGAAACTCAAACGCCGCTGTTAACCAGTTGGTTTGAATTTCTTAAATGGTCCGGTTACGGGCTATTGCTTCTGACTCTTGGTATGGGGGTTCATTTTAATCGGCCTTTCTATGTACACACCTCTATCCTACTAGGTGTTCAGTATTATCTGATTCAAACCTACTTGCAGGCCCCAACTACGGAAATGGATGTTCAGGTGCAGTATGTCTGGTTGGCGTTGTGGTTTCCGATAAGTTTGCTTTTGGTGTCTGTAATGCCCGCAAAGCCGGTAATGCATTGGTCTCAGGGTTTACTTGCTTTGGTTTATCTGTCGCTACTGGCTTGGCCCTGGTTTGATCTGACTTCTTATTCTAATTGGTATTTCGGCATGATGATTGAGGGCGGCCTAAAGGAGCACCTTCTTAAAATCTGGCCTTTTGACTGGTCCGTTGCCTCCTATGCAATCTGGATCGGTTACTCAATATCTATTCTGATTGCTGTTGCTGCTGTTTACTTCTTCAAAGCGTCCAAGGTTCTGCCTATCCTTGTTCTGATGGGCTTTGTATTGAATTTAAGATTTCATCTGGCCTTTGAATCTACTCTGATAGTGCTGGCGGCGGTTGCTTCTTTGTTGGTGTATCTAATGCAACAGTCATGGCAATTGGTGTATCTGGATGAGCTAACAGGGTTGGCAGGACGTCGCGCGTTAAACGAAACGATGCAGGGGCTTGGGCGCAAGTACACAATAGCCATGATGGATGTGGATCACTTCAAGAAGTTCAATGATACCTATGGTCACGATATTGGTGATCAGGTTCTTAAAATGGTAGCGGCTCGAATCAGTGAGGTGACGGGCGGCGGTAAACCATATCGTTATGGTGGGGAAGAATTCACTATTGTATTCCCCGGTAAAGATGCCGATCAGACGTTAGCACACTTAGAGGCGGTACGTACTTCCATCCAGAATTATAAGATGACCATTCGAAAGGAAGATCGACCTGACGATAACACTCAGGGTAAGAAACAGCGAAAAGGAAAATCAACGCCAGATTCTGAACAAGTTTCGGTGACGATCAGTATTGGTGTTGCAGAGCGAACGTCTGATGAGAAAGATCCTAATGTCGTGCTAAAGAATGCCGATAAAGCTCTTTACAGAGCAAAAGAATCGGGAAGGAACTGCGTCTGTCAGTGATTAATTGGGGTTGATCGATAATTATTGGCGCACTGGTTAGCAATTACCCAGCTCTGAACTAAGGTTATGTTAAGTTTAGGATGGAGTGAACACGCGATGCCTGGAATGTCTGGCAGTTTAGCTGCACGTTTAATTGGATTAACGCTCGTTGGGTCGATTGTTACTTTGCTTGTTGCCCTTTGGGGTATGTTTAATATCAATGCATCGGTCGGAAATTATCATCATTTGGTAGAACGTACGATTGATGCAGAACGCACCATTGGTCAAATGAACTATGCATTTAAAGTTCAGGTCCAGGAATGGAAAAACGTTCTAATACGCGGTGCAGACGATAAGCAAAGAACCAAATATTGGGGTAAGTTTCAGAAGAAACAGGCAGAGATTAGAGATTTAATCAAGCACTTGAAAGAAGTGTTGGATAACCAAGAGGCCCTGAAACTGGTTGATGAATTCACTCAGGCTTACGACACGGCGATACCAAAATACGAATCCGGCTTTCGTGCTTTCGAACAGTCTGGTTACGATCACACAGCAGGTGATAAAGCGGTTAAAGGCATTGATCGCGCGCCGGCAAAACTTCTGGTAGAAGCGCAAGAATTGATTTCAGGGTTGGTATCAGCAGAGAGTTCCAGCATCGATCAAAGTGCTAGCTCTGCGCTGTTTGTTTCTATTGTTATTTTAATCATTGCTTCTGTTGTCTCCATTCTTTTGTTAGTGATTATATTTAATAAAGGTATGGTAAAACCTACCCAGCAGCTGGATGTGTTCCTTTCGCATATTGCCGAAGGTGACTTGACTGGCTCTTGTCCGGTGTATGGTTCTGATGAGATGGGGCGTCTAGCTACATCGGCTCGTAAACTTCAAGAATACCTCTTGAACGTTGCTACTTTACTGAATCATTCTTCGCAAACCTTTGATGACTCATTCAGAACTGCTCAGGATATGTCCTCTAAATTGTCTAACATTTCTACCGAGCAGAGCAGTCGCGCTGAAACGGTGGCCGCAGCAGTTCACGAAATGTCTTCCGCGTCTGAAGAAATTTCCAGTAACGCAACTTCAGCGGCCGAAGCAGTGGAAGATACCCGAGATATTTCCTCCAAAGGTACATCAACCATGCAGTCTACTGTTTCAGGTATGAATCAGCTGGCGGAAGAAATTGGAAATGCTTCGGATGTGGTGCAAAAGCTTGAAGAGGAATCACAAAACATTGGAACGGTATTAAGCGTGATTCAAGGCATTGCGGAACAAACCAACTTGCTGGCGTTGAATGCTGCTATTGAAGCTGCTCGAGCTGGTGAGCAGGGGCGTGGTTTCGCAGTGGTTGCTGATGAAGTTCGTTCACTTGCGCAGAAGACTCAGGATTCAACCACTGAGATTCAGGATATTATTGATAATATCCAGAAAGGCGCTCAGGCGGCTGTGTCAGCAATGGCGAATGGCTCTGAACGTACAGCAAACTCAGTGGCTCAAGTGAATGAAGCGGGGAGTGCGTTAGAGAAAATTAATGAAGAAGTGATGCGAATTCATGATATGAACATTCAGATCGCTGCCGCTTCTGAAGAGCAATCACAGGTGATTGCAGAAATTTCAGATAATATTCGTGAAATGGCCGATTTAACGTCTAAGGTGGAAGGTTACGCTCGTGAGAGTGAAACCACCATGAGTGGTTTAATTTCGGTGAAAGAACAGCAAGGTGAATTGGTTTCACGATTAAAAATCTCTTAACTTTCTGTTAAATCCCTTTATAAATCCCTTTATAAATGCCTGCATTTCTCTAGAATGTGGGCATTTTTTATGGCTGTTTGTTTTAGCGCTCTATCTGACGCTTCAAGAAGCATTCAAATAGCATGATGTTAAGTAATCCTATTTCACAAACTCTGGAGATGAATTATGAGAGACGTTGTCATTGTATCGGCCGTTCGAACAGCTATTGGTTCTTTTGGTGGTGGTTTATCAAGCCTTTCGGCAGCGAAGCTGGGTGAAGTTGTTATTTCTTCAGCTCTAGAGAGGGCGGGTGTCGCAGCTGACCAGGTTGATGAAGTGATCATGGGGCAGGTACTTACAGCCGGTTGTGGTCAGAACCCCGCTCGCCAGGCAACTATCAATGCTGGTTTACCAAACACAACGTCTGCAATCACGATCAACAAAGTATGTGGTTCTGGTTTGAAAGCAGTTCATATGGCGGTTCAGGCGATTCGTTGTGGTGATGCTGAAGTGGTTATTGCTGGTGGTCAGGAGAGCATGAGTCAGGCGCCTCACGTACTGCCTAATTCTCGTAACGGTCAGCGTATGGGTAATTGGAACATGGTCGATACTATGGTGAATGATGGTCTTTGGGACGCATTCAACGATTATCATATGGGTATAACGGCCGAAAACCTGGCAGACAAGTTCGACATTAGCCGTGAAGCGCAGGATGAATTTGCTGCGGCATCTCAACAAAAAGCATGTGCAGCGATGGAAGCTGGTAAGTTTAAAGATGAGATCGTTCCGGTATCTATTCCTCAGCGCAAAGGCGATGCAATTGTTGTAGATCAAGATGAAAATCCTCGTGCCGGTACGACTGCCGAGAAGCTGGCGAAAATGCGTCCAGCATTTAAAAAAGACGGTTCTGTAACTGCGGCTAACGCTTCCTCTCTAAATGATGGTGCTGCCGCTGTACTTGTTATGAGCAAAGAAAAAGCAGACGAATTGGGTCTTACACCGCTTGCGGTTGTTCGTGGTTATGCCAATGCGGGCGTTGCGCCGGAAATCATGGGGATTGGTCCTGTAACCGCTACTCAGAAGTGTCTTGATAAAGCAGGCTGGAGTACTGATGATCTTGATCTTGTGGAAGCGAATGAAGCGTTTGCAGTTCAGGCTTTGTCTGTAAATAAAGAATTAGCTTGGGATGCTTCTAAAGTGAATGTGAATGGTGGTGCTATTGCTTTAGGTCACCCGATCGGTGCATCTGGTTGTCGAGTATTGGTAACGCTGCTTCATGAAATGAAGCGTCGTGGTCAAGCTAAAGGTTTGGCGACTCTATGTATTGGTGGTGGTATGGGCGTTGCGCTAGCGGTAGAAACGATCTAATACCTATGTATTAATTTCTTTGTTTGTAGAAATGCCCCAAAAGTTATCTTTAGTGATGACTTATGGGGCATTTTTTATGCCTGATAGTCGGTGATGTAAAGTATAATTATCATGTTTTTCAGTAGGTTAGGCTTTGGCATGGTTTTGGAATGGTAAAGGGGTAATACATTTTTAATTGGAGTTGAACATGTTTGCTACCAGTGATATCGCGACATTTTTTCTGGTACTAAGTGGTGTATCAATGGGTTTCATCACTTTCCTGTATTTTCTTACCTCCCGTACTAAGCATCATTATCAGCGCAGAGCACTAAAACAGTACGGACTCGTTCTTAGTCTGATTAGAAACATCCAGCAGCACCGCGGCTTGAGTCAGGGGGTGATTTCTGGCGAAGCGTCGCTACAAAAGAAATTACATGATACCCAACGCGAAATCTCCTATTTGGTTGAAAGCTTGAATTTGTCTTTAACCGGTAAGTTAGCTGATCGATGGGAGAGCTTCTTTGATCATTGGTCACGTCTTCGTGGTAATGCCGTTTCTGTGGAAGCTGAAGATAGCTTTCAGCAGCATAATCAAATGATTAACAACCTTTTGTATCTTGCGGAGAATATCTGTAATAACTCGGATTTGGGTTATGGTCGTGATCATTCTGCTTCTCAGCTTTTGTGGCGCCAATTATTGGTTCTCTCTGAATGTATTGGTCAGTCGCGTGCGCTTGGAGCTTCTGCATTGGCGAGAGGTGAGGCGAGTTATCTAGAATTGATTCGTTTTCAGTTGTTAAGTGAAAAGATTGATGATCGTTTACACTCAATGGATGGATCAATTTCAATAGATAAGATGAGTAAACTTGAGCACGCTATTCAGCCTGTAAATGATGCGCTTAAACAATTTATTGCAGACTTAACAGTGTATTCACACTCCAGTCGGGAATACTTTTCGATTGCTACCGTATCGTTAGAGCACGTTACAGGGGTGTTGGATGAAGAGCTGTCTAAAATGAAGCAGCAGCTCAGACTTGTACCAGGTTTGTCGAGCAGTAAAAGTCTGAAACGTCAGACAGTTCATGCCTGAACTGATTGTCAGGCACGGTAGCTTTCAAGAAACGCCTCAGCATCTTGATGATTAAGTGGGCGAGAGTACAAGTACCCCTGAGCTTCATCGCAATGATGATCTTTTAAATAGTTTGATTGCTGAGGTGTTTCTACACCTTCGGCAATCACTTTTAATCCCATTTGATGTGCCAAGGCAATGGTTGAGGTTGCAATCGCAGCGCCGCCCTCATCAGTTAGTATGTCATCCACAAAACTCTTATCAATCTTAAGTTTGTCGATAGAAAAGCGCTTCAAGTAGCTGAGTGAAGAGTATCCCGTCCCAAAGTCATCAATGGCTAAGTGAATGCCTAATGACTTCAATTCGTTGAGTGTCTCGATGGTGACATCAATGTTCTCAATAGCGATGCCTTCGGTGATCTCCAGTTCCAGCTTATCTGAAGGAAGCTGGTAAGTTTTTAACGCATGTTTGACCTGAGCAACGATATCGGATCGATGGAACTGTTTCGCTGATAGGTTTACCGCAACACGACCAAAGCTGTAGCCTGTATCTAGCCATTCTTTGGCTTGTCGGCAGGATTCCATCAATACCCATTCACCTAATTTGAGAATGAGGCCGCTTTCTTCGGCCAGTGGAATAAAGTCGGCAGGAGAAATCATGCCTTTCTCTGGATGAATCCAGCGAACCAGACTTTCAAAGCCTACGATGGATTTGTCTTCCAACGAGACTTGAGGTTGATAATGCAAGATGAAGTCTTGATCATCTAGAGCTCTGTGCATGTCGTTTTCTAACACCAGAAGTTCAACCGCTCGATGGCTGATTTCTTCTGTATAGAACTGAAAGCTGTTTTTTCCGCTCTCTTTTACCTGGTACATGGCTGAATCTGCGCAACGAAGCAGTTCATCCACATGTTCGCCATCATCTGGGAAGATACTGATGCCGATACTGGCGGTACTGTGTAGACTGTGATGATCAACCTGAACAGGTTTTGAAATGGCGGCTTGTATTTTTTGGGCGATATTCGTAACATCGTCTGGAATGTCCAGGTCTTCTAGAAGAACCACGAATTCATCACCGCCCAGCCTGGCAAACGTATCGGACTCCCGAATCGCATGGCTTGCTCTGCTGGCAATGCTAATCAAAAAACGATCGCCTATTTCATGACCAAGGCTGTCATTAATGTTCTTAAAGCGGTCAAGATCAAGTAACAGAACAGCGAGTTTGCTTCCTTCCCGCTGAGCACGTTTTATCGCATGTTCAACTCGGTCGTTGTACAACAAGCGATTCGGCAGTCCTGTAAGAGCATCGTGATGTGCAAGATGTTTTAAATGAGATTCATGTTCCAGTAATTTATCTTGAGCTAATTTGGTTTCAGTGATGTCCTGAATTGCACCAACAATGGTTTGTTGTCCCTCATCGTTGATTTTTCTGTGTCCCTGAATACGTAACCATTGTTGCTCATCAGTTCGTTGGATTTGAAGTGTAATATCTAACGGTTCGGCCGTGTCGTTGGTTATTTCTACCGATTTTTTGAACAATAGACTGTGTTCTTTATGGAACATGCGGCTCAGATGTTCCAGATCGCTTTCGCTATTTTCAAGTTGCAGGATAGCGACCGCTTCCTGAGTGAAATAGATGCTGCCATCGTTAAACATTTCCCAACCACCCACTTTTGCCAGTTTGCCTGTTTCTGTCAGAAGTTGTTTGCTGTGCTTGAGTTTTTCCAGTGTTTCTTTCTGGTGACTGATGTCCTTAATTAGAAGCCAGAAGGCGACCGGTCGACCGAATTCATTCAAATGCAGGCATTGACGAGCATTGACGGGAAATGTGGTTTCTTTACCTCGAAGTAATTCTTTTTCATATTCCTGACAATGGAGATTATTGGTAATTTGGCTTTCCCGAATCTTTTCATCAATGCTGTGCCACTGTGACGGGGTGATGTCCTGAAGATTACTATCCACCACCTCGTCCCAGGGGATATCCAGCATTTCGCAAAAGGTTTCATTGGCATCCAGACATTGACCATTAAGGTCATAATAGGCAATGCCGTCTACATTTGTTTCGAAGAGAGTTCGGTAGCGTTTCTCGGATTCTTTTAATGCTCCTTCTACGATCATCTGATCGGTAATGTCGTATTGGATGCCAACGTAATGGGTGAGTGTGCCCCGTCCATCAAATACAGGCGATAGCGTCAGTTCATTCCAGAACATTTCGCCATCTTTTTTGTAATTTCGAAGAACGGTTTTACATTCTTCACCTTTTGAAAGGGCTTCTCGGATAATTGGAATGGCCCGTTGCTCAGTATCATTTCCCTGAAGGAAATTACAGTTTTTACCCAACACATCATGAACCTCATAACCGGTAAGGTGCGTAAATGCACGGTTGCAGTAGATTATCGGTTGCTTGGGTAATCTGGCATCAACGATGGTTACGCCATGTTGGGCGGCTTCCAAGGCTCTTGAAAGTAAATAGATAAAGGAGCAGTCAGTCTCAAGTTCAGGCACTGTTAAATGAAATAACGCTAATGAATGAGTGTCTGTACCTTCAATCAGGTTAGCGTTAATAAAAATGTCGGTGCTTGGTGTGGTTAGAGGTGTTGCAAAATTACCATTGGCTAATTTAGATGGTAAATCAGTTTCGTATTCTTTTAATTCGGGTATCAGGTCGGTAAGAGTGCTACCAATGAATGCATTGAAGCTTCTCTGAAGGCTGTGCTCATTACTGGTAATAGAAAGAACGTTTAAACTCTTCAGATCAACAACAAATGAAATATCATTCACTTGAGAATAGAAAGGTGTCAGAGCCTGACGTTGACATGATTCCGTTGTCATAGGCTTTTCATAGTCATTTGGCATGGCTGAAGTCATACCTGGTTCACTCTTGATAGTTATCTGCTCTTAACCTCGATCGCGTCGTATTCAGGCGCCAGGTTGTCCTTTCCTTAAGTTAGATTACTACTGGAATGTACTAACTTATGTTAACTATAGCTGACAGTGGCTAGAGTGCTGATATTAAGCCCTTAAACTGAGCTTTAGGCATGAATATCTGATACATGATAGGGTTGTTTTCCTACAGGTATTGTTGATTATTGAAGAAACTCCCCTGCGTGCTCGATGTCTTTTTGTTCAGGAAGCAGTACTTTATCGGCATAGGTCTTCCATACCTCGGATTTAACAAATAGATCGAACAAATCGGGATCAATGTGATTGCTTTCTTTCATGTTTTTCAGAATCTTCAATGCCTGGCTTACAGGCATAGGTGGTTTGTAGGGGCGATCCCGTGCAGTCAACGCTTCGAAGATATCTGCAATTGCCATCATACGTGCAGGAATCGACATTTGATCTCGGGTTAAGCCTTTCGGAAAACCGGAGCCATCCATCTTCTCATGATGCCCGCCAGCGTATTCCGGTACTTTCCTTAGCTTTTTAGGGAAGGGCAGGGATTCAAGCATATCAATGGTGACTTGCATGTGATTATTGATGATTTTACGTTCATTAACGGATAGGGTGCCTTTGGGAATACATAAGCTTTCAACTTCAAATTCGTTTAATAATGGTTGAGTGTTTCCATGTAGATCAGTCCACTGGATGTGAGCCAGTTCTTTAATTCTAGCCTGATCTTCTTCACGCATGAACTCCCCGCCCTTGTTGGCTTTGCTTAGGAAATCGGCAATGTCATGGATGTTTTCCTCTGTCTTGGGAATGCTGAAACCTTCAGGTGTTGTTAGCGTCGAAAGGCGCGCCATGACCAAGTCGATGCCATCTTGCATGATATGCAACTTGGTGGATTTATCGAGTACGGTATCGGGCGTGGCCAGTTTGCCACAATCGTGCATCCAGGCTGCGACTCGAAGTTCGTACCACTCATCGTCATCCAGGTCGAAGTCTTTGAAAACGTCATCATCGTCACAAGCCGCTTGTGCAATCAGCTCCATTAGAAGCGGTACTCGTTGGCAGTGGGCTGAAGTGTGTGGTGATTTAGCATCAATCGCTTGTGCAATACACTGGATAAAAGCATCCAACAGGTTTTTATGATCCTGAAGTAAAATCTGATTGTTTAGCGCGATGGCTGCATAGGTCGATAAGCCTCGGATGAGCGGTTCGAGATGTTTACCAAAGGCGATGGTTTCTTTTGTTTTTGGGTGCTTGGCATTGATGAGCTGAAGTACGCCAATGACGTCATTGTTATGGTTCAGTAAGGGGAGAGTTAAAAAGGACTGAGATCGATAGCCGGTTGATTGATCAAAGGCTTTGGTACCATCGAAGCAGAAGTCCGTGTTGGTATAGGCGTCATCAATATTCACTAACTGCTTGGTGTTAGCGCAGTAACTGGCCACATTCAGTAGATTGTCTTCTCCCGCTTTATTTTTCAGTAGAATGGGTTTGAATCCGCTTTCCTGATCTGATCCTAAAAGATTTTTATCGATATTAAGTGTTTTATTCCGAATAACGGAAAACCTGAGTTTAGGTTCAGTTTCTTCGTCTTCCATCAGGTATAAGGTACCGGCATCGGCCATGGTGAGCGCCTGAGCTTCTTTAAGGATTTTAGGCAGCAGGTTATGACTGGATGAGAAAGACGATAACTCGGTTAATAACTCTCGTTGACTGTTGATTTGAAGCTGCTGATCCAGGGCAACTGATGCAAAACGGCCCAGTTCCTTAAGGATATGTTCTGAGGTATGGTCGAACGGAATGACCTGATGTGACTCGTCCTGAGCATTGATTAGCTGCAACACACCTACCAGTTGTTCAGCTTGATTAATTAAAGGCAGGGCTAAAACAGACTCTGTATGGTAGCGGGATTGTTCGTCTATTTGTGCCGTGCCGGAATGATGTTCTTCGTCCTTATAAACGTCTGAAATATTCACTAATTCACGACTGTGAGCAGCGCGGGTAGCAACGGTAGCCATATTAGGTTCACAACTAAAAGAGTTGTAGAGGGGTAATGGCGCAAATTGCACCGGCTTCCCTGACGTGCCACCTTGATGAATATTTAGTGTTGTGTTGCTGACGATGATGAACTCAAGAACTTTAGGCTTGGCAGGATTGGTTATATAGAGTGTTCCACCATCTGCATTAGTGAGTTGCTGAGCGTGAAAGAGTACTTTTTCACACAGTGCGGAGACGTCTCTTTCAGCGAATAACTCGTGAGCGACATTCATGAGTTTCTGACTGGTGGCCAAAGAAAGCGCGTTCTCCGCTGTTGTCATGTGAGTACCTTTAAGGGTTTGTGTACCTGAATGTAAGACGGAAGTCCTGATCCGTCGCGGAAGACTTATACAGAACCTCCCTAGAAACTAGAAGTAGAACCGGACGGTGTCAAACCGCTTCTGTGCTGACTTCGGTCAGTTGCTTCGCTTTTAATTTGTGGTAAAGTGGCCGCCCTCATTTTTCAGCGTACACGTCAACGCTGAGGTCAGCTATTAAGACCGAGTTGATATGAAAGTTGTCATTAACTTGATTACAACCCAATCGGAGTAGATGGATACTAATATGACTGTGGTGGAAGATCTTGAAATTCAGGATAACCTGAGCACTTCGTCCTCGAATTTAGCGTCGAACTCAGACACAAGCTCACAAGTGAATGAGTTTGTTAACAGTGAAGTAGTAACCGATTCAGGTATAACGGGCTTTGGTTTGAATTGGCATCCTGAGCGAAATCAGCTTTATGATGAACTTCATACTCGACCTTTTCCAGTGATTAAGACGCCTGTACGTGTCTCGCATTTTGCTTGTCTCTACGGTTCTGCCGGGAAACAAGTAGCTTATCAGCACTTGTTGGAACTGTGCGCTCGCTACGGAGTTAATCCCCCAGCGGATTCTGTAAACTGTTATTACCAGAATTTTGGTGCCTTTGAGGTGCGCTGGGAAGCGCATACCGAGTTCTGTACTTACACCGTTTTACGTTCAGTTAAGGCAGGCGTGCCTTTTGAACAGAGTGCTCTATCTACTCTGCCTTCCGATTGGGTAGCTAATATACCGGGCCAGGTCATTGCGGCGATCCATGTTGAAATGCAAGAAGCACCAGAAGCAGTTCCTTCATTAGATGAATTGCATGATTATTTTGAAGGGCATCGTCTGATTGGGTGTGTGGTGGATGCCAATCAGGCGCGTCTTTGGACGGCTTTTCGTCCTCATAGCGACGGATTTGGACGGGTGCTGGTTCATAACCGCTCGTTAAACTCCTGTCAGTCAGGTCGCTTGCTGCGTCGTTTGCTTGAACTGGAAACCTACCGTTCAATGGCGTTATTAGGGTTACCTCAAGCGAGAAGCCTCAGCCCTGAATTAACTGAGCTGGAGCAGAATCTAGCCGAGGTAACTCAAGAAATATCGGATATTCAGGGCGTAGAAGATGAGAAACGTTTGCTTGGCAAGCTCTCTAATATCTCAGCTCGTATCGAATTGATGATTACTAATCACAGCTATCGCTTTTCAGCGACCAATGCCTATTACGAACTGGTGATGTCTCGATTGAAAGAACTCAGAGAAGAAGAGGTATCTGGGTTATTGACCATGACTGAATTCCTGTCTCGTCGGGTGACCCCTGCATTTCGGACCTGTCAGGCCACCAGTGCACGAATGGACACCATTTCTCGCCGTGTAGATCGAGCCAGTGAATTACTTCGAACTCGTATCGATATGGTCATTGAGCAACAGAATCAGTATTTGCTGAAGTCGATGGATCGTCGCAGTAAGCTTCAGCTATATATGCAGCAGACTGTTGAAGGCCTGTCGGTGGCAGCCATCAGTTATTACTTGTTGGCGTTGCTTGATTTGATGTTGGGTTCCAGTCATTTGGTCAGTGTGAACCTTGATCATAAAATGATTATCGGTACAGCGGCTCCGTTTGTTCTGTTGCTGGTCTGGTTTGCTCAGAAGCGGCTTAAAAAGAAAGTGAATGCAGTAAATCAGCAGATGAAAGAAAAGCAGCGTGTGACCGAGCAACAGCGTTTGGAATAGCGTTTTTTATCCGTTAAAACGCGAAGCTCATGTGTCGCTTATGGGAAGCTCGGTTAAGTTATTCTTTTCCGGGCTTTTTTCTTGCCTGTGTCATTTCACGCCAGTGAAACTGGCAACTACCCTAGAAACTTCTAATCTTTTTCCTACAAAGACCGATAAATTGTAGGAGAAGTAAACAATGAAGTTGATGGCCGTTTCTATGACAAAACTCATCACAGCGATTTTTCTAAGTTTGGGTTTATTCGGTTCAGCATGGGCAGAAGAAGTGCCTAAGGCTGCATTGGATTTAGTACCTACACTAAAAACCTGGGGTGAAAATTCAGCGTTAGTGAGTGCCGTCAAAGCGCAAAATGCTGAAGGCTTATCACTGGACGAGATTAAAAGACGCGACGCCACATGGCGTAATGAAAACCGTGTAAGCGCCTTTATGCAAGGTTTATTGGACAACGCTGCGGCAAAAGAAATGTTGTCTTTAGAGCAAAGCCAGCCTTTCTATTTCGAATTGTTCCTAATGGATAACCAGGGAGCAAATGTGGCGATGACCAATAAAACCTCTGATTATTGGCAAGGCGATGAAGCGAAATTTACAGAGTCTTTCAAGGGCGGTGCGGGTGACGTTCACATTGGAGACGTGGAGTTTGATGACAGTGCTCAAGCGTATTTGGTTCAGATCTCAGTACCTGTGATGGAAGGTGGCAGTGCCATTGGAGCAATCACTATCGGTATTAATCTGGATGAGCTTGAAGCTGCTCAATAAAAGCTTAAAGATATGATGGGGTGTAGAGCGGAATGAACTGGTTTAATAATTTACCATTTAAGTACAAAATCTCGTTGCCTTTGGTAATTATGGTGGTCCTTTTACTTGCGTTGGCAGGTGTGACCATCAACCAGTCGTTGGCACTGGCTGACTCAAATAAGCAGCTGGCTGAACGCTTATTACCCCAGATTGAAATCCTTCTTAATGCTGATCGGGATTTATATCAAGCAGCGACGGCTGAGCGCAGTGCGTTGTTCCTCAATGTAAAAGATTCTAAATTCGCTGATGCCCAGTCTGCCCATCAGGAAAATGTGGGGCAGGTGTCAGATCGAATTAATAAAGTCAAAGCCATCGTTGATGATGAAAAGCACTTAAAGGCTTTGGATTCCATGTTACGTCAGCACACTAAATGGTCTTCTCTGACGAATGAAGTGATGAACCAGCGAGCCAGTAATACTCGTCAGGGGCGAAGTACAGCAATCAGTTTGAGCTTTGGGGAATCAAGTGCTGCGTTTGATCGTTTGCGAGGTGAACTGGATACTTATGTTGAAGGCGTCTCTAAAGAATCGGATGAAGTACAGGCGCTTGCCGCCCAATTAAGCGAAGAGGCCACTCTCAAAATTATTGTGGTGTTGGTGTTTGGTATTGCGGTATGTGCCGGCGTGATGTTTGTGTTCCCAGGCATGGTAACAACACCAATTAATAAGATGATTGAACATAGTAATGAAATGGCATCAGGTGAAGGCGATTTGACCAAACGTTTACGCGTTAAGTCAAAAGACGAATTAGGACAATTAGCATCTGGTTTTAACGAATTCCTTAATAATCTTCAGCAATTGGTCGTCCAGGTGAAGCAAGTTTCCTCTCATGTGCATTCCGGGATGGATAACACCAAGGCCATCAGTGACAGAACCTGTGAGTCTGTGAGTGAGCAAAAGCACTTGATTGAAGTGGTAGCTCAAGCCATGCATGAAATGGTGACGTCCATCCATGAAGTGGCAAATAATGCAGAGCAGGCCAGAGAAGTGGCGGAAGCAGCAGATACTAATGCCTCTAATGGTCAACGAGTAGTTAATGAGGCGAAAGGTGCCATTAATCAATTGGCGGAAGAGGTTATGAATGCCTCCGAAGTGATTTCTGAGCTTAAAGAAGCCATTGGTAGTATCACTGATGTGTTGGGTGTCATTCGTGGCATTGCTGAGCAAACTAATTTATTAGCGCTTAATGCAGCCATTGAGGCAGCCCGAGCAGGTGAACAAGGTCGTGGTTTTGCTGTGGTTGCAGACGAGGTTCGTGCCCTTGCATCACGGACTCAACAGTCCACGGAAGAAATCCAGGATATGATTGAAACTCTTGAAAGTCGAGCTGCTCGAGCTACTCAAGTGATGGAAAGTGGTCGCAATAAAGCTGAAGTGAGTGTTGAGAAGGCCGGTTTGATGAGTCAGGTTCTGACCGATATTGCGGAAGCGGTTTCTCAAATCAATAGTATGAATGCGCAGATTGCTAGTGCGGCTGAAGAACAATCCAGCGTAAGTGATGAAATGAATAACACTATTTCAAACATAAATGATCTAGCAGGCCAAACCGACGAAGCTTCGAAAGAAGGTGCCTCTTCAATCTCATCCATGGTGGATGATGTTGACGGTTTGGCTGCGGTTGTTAAGACGTTTAAAACCTAATTTTGAAGTTTTTATTCCTGTTTGGCTGAAGGTTGTTTCAACGCCCTCTCCAGCAGCTTATAAAACCTTTCTGATCTTTCTCTATTCACCCCAAAATCATAGTAGCCTGTTCGGCTAGCCGAGCGGAAATGAAGTTTCCCACCTGATGAATCAATCAGGATTTCAATATCATCTTTAAATCCAAATATCAGGCTGGAGGCTATGGCTTTCACTTGCGTAGGTGATGTGTAGGTTACTTCCAGCGCCATCTGTTCAGATAAAATCTGGGTTGTTGTCTTCGTTAAGTCGCTTCCTGATAAGGCATTGTCTCTTAAGGGGTAAGGGCTAAGATCAAACGCAGGGATCAGGTACTTTGCTATAGTTTCCTGACTGGAAACGCAGTTACTTTTTCGGGGGCAGGGATCGAACTGATAAGCGGCACCCTGTGTGTTTGAAGTGCTTGAAATAGCCTCAGAAGCAGGGTTTGAAGCGCAGCCCGATATGCTTGCAAGAGCTACGGACAGTGAAATTAATACTGGTAACTTACTAAGCCTTTGTACATAATCTGACTCTTTGGTCAAGAAATTGGTCAAAACGTTTACTCCTTCGGGACTCGATTAAGCTAATAACTAAGGAACCTCTGAATACGTCTCTCTCTGCTCTGGTCTATCAGAGAAATAGCTATTTGAGGCGCGGTTTTGCAGGCATAGCGGGTTATGTCAAAAAAACGCAACAAAGAATAGGGATTTCTCTGAAGACCCCGAAGGGCCAGGCTTTTAACACTTTACAACTGCGTTAAACTTCTTGAAAAGGTCTCGACATTTCCTGCGAAGCTCGCCTTGTTCTAAAGTATTTCTAGCACTTGCAGAGCTAGAGTAGACTTATTCAGAGGTTCCTTAACTATAAATCCACAGAAGACGAAGAGCTATGCTGGAAAAATTATTTAAATTATCTGAACACAACACAGATGTTAGAACTGAGGTGGTTGCAGGTCTGACAACCTTCTTAACCATGGCCTATATCCTGTTTGTAAACCCGGACATATTGTCCATTACAGGTATGGATAAGGGATCATTATTTACCGCAACTGCAGTTTCTGCAGCATTCGGTTGTATTCTGATGGGCTTGTTAGCTAATTTCCCAGTTGCTCTAGCTCCGGCTATGGGACTAAACGCTTTCTTCGCATTCACTGTCTGTGGATCGATGGGCTACACTTGGCAAGAAGCGTTGGGTGCGGTCTTCGTCGCGGGTATCATCTTCTTCTTATTAAGTGCTTTTAAAGTTCGTGAATGGATCATGAACAGCATTCCGAAGAATCTGCGTTTTGGTATTGCGGCAGGTATTGGTTTGTTCCTTTCTATTATTGCGCTGAAGAACGCAGGTATCATTGTGGATCACCCGGCGACCTTTGTGACCCTAGGTGACTTTACTGAGAAAGGCCCTCTGTTAGCAGCTGTTGGTTTGTTTATGATTATCGCGTTGGAATATCGCAAGATTCCGGGTGATGTACTGTTAAGCGTGTTGGCTGTTACTGCTATTTCTGTGATTTGGACAGGGCAGGAAGTAGGTAGCATTGTGTCTCTTCCTCCAAGTGTTGCGCCTACTTTCTGGCAGATGGATTTCTCCAAAGTGATGGAAGGTGCAATGATCTCAGTGATCTTTGCTTTTGTATTCGTTGATTTGTTCGATACCTCAGGTACTTTGCTGGCTGTTGCCCAGAAGGCTGAATTAGTCGATAAAGATGGCAAGATTGAGAATGTAGGTAAGGCTATGGTAGCGGACTCTGGGGCTAGTATCGCAGGTGCTGCTTTAGGTTCTTCTACTGTAACGAGTTATGTTGAAAGTGCGTCTGGTATTGCTCAGGGTGGTCGTACAGGTTTGACTGCTGTGGTAGTCGGTGTGTTGTTCTTGCTGGCGCTGTTCTTTGCACCAGTGGCTGGTTTGGTGCCTTCGTATGCGACAGCCCCTGCTTTACTTTATGTAGCAGTATTGATGATGTCTGAATTGCGCCACGTTGAGTGGGATGATCTAACGGAATCTGCCCCCGTATTTGTGGCTGCTTTGGGTATGCCGTTTACCTTCTCGATTGCTGATGGTATTGGCTTGGGCTTCATTACTTATGCTATCGGTAAAGCGGTTACAGGTCGCTTTAAAGAAGTGAGTGCAGCTGTGTGGTTGGTATCCTTTGTGTTCGCATTAAAATTGGCGCATGTATTCTAATGAGCTAATTAATGGCAAGCAGCCAATAAAAATCCCGCTGAGTTGTTAACCGAGCGGGATTAATTAGATGGTCCGCCTCACTCCCTGGCAACTAAGCTAGGGGTGAAGCAACTCAAAAGAGGCGAACCACTATGTATATTCAAGTCATTGGAATCGATTTAGGCAAATCTTCTTTTCATTTAGTTG